>ERZ761574.49-NODE-49-length-57105-cov-70.071341_pt1 | contig 57105 bp, 22 predicted proteins | sample MGYA00374950_ERZ761574 | MGnify/ENA primary metagenome ERZ761574 (study PRJEB28895, sample SAMN07631631) | mixed culture metagenome | isolation source: Freshwater growth medium | place: USA: Seattle, Washington | collected 2016-10-03 ... | reverse complement strand
ACCGCTGGCTCTTCGCTTCGGCATCACGGGGGGAGATTTGGAGATCGCATGAGTCCTCTGACCGGGCCGCCGCGCACATATGTGAATGTGTGAATGTGTGTCTGTGTGACTCTAACACACACGGGTGCCGTAGCACCGGTTGTCGCGTCTGTCGTGTTAACGTTCACACGGGTAAGACCGGTAGCGTTTCGTAATTCAGTCTTTTTTGGATTTCATTCGGATCTTTTGTGAATGCGGGAACCGCGATAGCTCTCTCGCGCGCGCGCGCGCGCCGACGTGACAGCCGACTCCTGTATCCACACTCGCCGCCTTGTCACGTGAGCCTCTTACAAAGGATGCGGTCATCTTGAGGGTTGAGAATACTCGCCCATCGGTGATCACGTCCGATGTGAATCGTGCTGTGTGATCGATTCACGTCGCAGGAGCGTCTCCGCCGATCGAGAGCCCACTCTCGGCGGAGACGTGCTGGATTTTTGTTTTGTGGTTCTATAGCTGCGCTTTTTGATGCGTTGTGCTGGATTTTTTTGTTTTGTGGTTCTATAGCTGCGCTTTTTGTTGCGTTAGAGTTTTGACGCACTGCTCTCGGTTGCCCTAACGAGAGCAGTGGCGTGCGTCACGCGTCACTAGCAGCGATTTCACACGGAGGCCTGCACGGCCCCATGCTGCCTGTGCCTCGGCGTCGTTGTCAGCCCACAGGGGGCAGTGCCACGAGCGCCTGAGAGCCGTGCACCCCTCGCGCCACTTCGACGCTCTGGGCGAGCATTCCCGCGTGCTCCAAGCGCAACACCAGCATCAAGCACCATGGCGTCCGCCGAAGACGATGGCTGCTGCAGCGGCTCGGGCGGCGCTGAAGAGCTGGCCGGCTGCTGAGGTGCCTCAACGCAGAGGAGCTGGCCGGCTGCTGAGGTGCCTCAACGCAACGTCTTCCTTTTTTTGTTTGGGCTTTCGCGAAACGAAACACAAACTGAAGACCTGCAGAGTTTGTCTGTGTGAACGCTAACACATCGGACGCGACAACCGCAGCGCGCGTCGGTTGCGGATCAATGGGTGAGTGAAGGCGAGAACCCGCTGTGAAAAGTTTACTATGATTAAAGATGTACCGGGTATCTCCACCTCTTCGCCGTACCGTGGGAGCGCCTCTCTCTCTCAGAGCACCAGGCGCACGAGCTGGGACGTGAAAACGTCGCCGACGCAGGTCGGCTCGTGGAACGCCACCGGCTGCGTCAGGCGGACCGCGGTCGCCACAGTCAGCGCCCAATGAGTCATGCTGGGCTCTACGACCCCCCCGCCGTGCGCGACCGCTCGGACGAGCACATGGCCCCGCCCCGCGCCCCGGATGGTCAGGCCCTCTCTCTCCGACCTACGTCGGCTTCAGAGCACGAGCCGCACCTCGCGCGACGTGAAGATGTCGCCGACGCGGGTCGGCTCGTGGAAGTGGCGCAGCTTGGTAGGGCCTGTTATGCCCAGCATGATGGCCACAGTGTCGGCCCAGGCCGACATGCCCATCTCGACCCCGCCGAGCTCGACCGCGCGAACGAGCAGCTTGCCCCGCCCCACGCCCCGGAGGCTCATACCCCAGCAAGCGCCCCCTGGGTGCCCATACTTCTGCAGGTAAAGGTGCCCAGGGAGCATCGAGTTGTACAACGCCTTCTTGACGCTCGCGCGGTGCTCGGCGTTGGACGCGGACTCCTCGAGGTCGCCGCCGTAGCACTCAACCCGCATGATCCGAGCGCGGGCCCCCGACTGCGTGTCGAAGAAGCCGCACACGGTGATGCACGCTGACATGTTGAGCGCAATGATGCGCTGGCTGTCAGCGTCGTCGAGCATGAGGCGAGTCGCGTGCTCGCGTATGTCCTGTGCAAAGGGCTGGCAAGCAGCAACAATATCGTCGCCGGCATTCAGCCGCACGTAGCAGCCAGGGCAGTCTAGGAGGTGGGCCGGCAGCGCAACGCCGTCGGGAAGGCGCACGAACTGCCCGTACAGGGCTTTGGCGCCGCGCCCAATGCCCTTCCACGCAGCGGGGTTGCTCGGGACGAGCGATCCGAGGCCGAACATCCGGTCGTCGGGGGACCGCGCTCGGAGCGCTTCCTGCTCCAGGTCCTCACCGGCTGCCTCTGGGTACGCCGTGTGGCGCTCACATCGGACGAGGGTGCAGGCGGCGGCCACGCACACACGCCCGGCCTCCGCCGCTGCCGCCCACGCCGCCGCCATCTCCACCTGTGCCAGGCCCTCCACCGCCGCCTCCACCGCTCCCACCACTGCCACCGCCGCCCCCACGGCTTCCGACACCGTCGCCAGTGTCGAAGCGCGGCCCACGAAGCGCGCGCGCAGCGCCTCCGCTCTCGCCCTCGCCTCGGATGGCATCGCCTCGCGGTCCTGAGCACCGGCAGACGCCGCCGCTGCGAGGGTGGCCTGGATGAGGATCACGCGATGGAGATCCACCTCGAGGCGCGCAACCTCGGCCGCGAGCGTTTTGCCCAGAGGCAGGCGGGGGCGAAGGCGGCCAAGGATGCCGAGGGCCTCGGTGGCTCCGGCGCTCGTCATGAGCTCCGGGGATGACATCTCAGCCAGCTCGGGGGCTGCCTCGTCGAACACAGCCCCTCCATCGTCCAGCTCCGTCTCGTCGTCCTCCGAGGGGCTCACCTCGAGCTCGTCGGCGATCGAGGGCACGCTCGACTCCGCATCGCCATCGGGTGGCTCGTCGGTGGAATCGAGGCCGCGGCGAGCGAAGCGAAGCGCGCGCTCCAGGGCCGTCGAGATCCCGCGCGCAGGCAGCGGGTTCTCAAAGCCGTCCAAGAGCTGCAGGAGTGGCAGCGGCCCCTTTGCCGCCGCTTGGCAGACGAGGGGCTGCTGCTCCCGCCAACGCGCGAGACGAGCGCGCAGCGCTTCCGCCTCCGCCGAGTGCTGCGTGCGCAAGTGCGTTGTGAGGTGGCTCTGCTGCGAGAAGCACTCGACGCAGCCAGCCCAGGTGCAAACGAACGGACGGACGCCCGTGTGCGTGGGCATGTGACGTTCTAGGATGTAGTTGTCTCTGAAGCGCTTGTCGCAGCCAGGCCAGGTGCAGGCACACGGCTTGGGAGGTGCTGCACGCGACGCGGCGTTTGGCGCGGCGCTCGGCGCCACAGCGCTTGCCGCTGCAGGCGCAGCGCCCATGGGAGACGATGTGAAAAGCCACAGGCCCACGGCTTGGGCGATGGGCTGCTTGCCCTCTCGCCGTCCCGGCTGCTCGCCACCAAGTAGGCGCATCAGTACATCCTCCATGTCCGAGTCGACATCCGCCACGGTCCGCGCAGCGGCGGCATCTCGCGACGTACGCTGTCTCTTGGCTGGCGGCATCGGCGGGCACGATCGCTCCGGCCACTTCGGCTCTTCGGCTCTTCGCGGGGCTTCAGCGCCGTGGCGGGCATATTTTCATAAGCCGACAAGGCGCATGGTCCTTAGTTGTGTCCTCTACATGTAGGGTCGGATGCGTTTGTGCGATGTGTCTTGCGTTGCGAGAAGCGGCGAGTGTGTGAATGTGAATGAATGTGAATTTCTACACGCTTGCACACCTCAAATGACCCCATACGTGTACGAAGTTTGTGTCCCCGAATACCCCGTTCTGTCGATAGTGAACGCGCGCGCACAGGACGCCGATGCGGGCAGCGCCCGTAACAAGGCCCGTAACCCCTCGATTATAACCCTGGGTGGAGAGTGTGACACAGTGAGTGTGTGTTATTTTGAGTTTGCGATGTACGGCTTTATAACCTCAAACCAACATGCGTGACTTAGAGACCTATAACGCTACAAGCACTTGCTACTAACTCGCTACATGTAATGCCCCTACGATGCGGGTTGCGTACATACTGGCGATGCCGAAGGCGCATCCACACAGGAACACTGGATGGCAAAGTAGGCGCAGATAGCACAGACGTTCAGAGGGCGGCTCCCATGATGCGTTTCACCCTTCCCAATTAGACAGCTTGAGCTGCCGCCGTAGCGGGTGACGCCAGTGGCGATGTTGGCGCGCTCTTTGAGAAAAGGGTGTGGCCGACGCTTTCGAGGACCCGTTTGGCCGCCGTGTGTAGATTGTGGAGCGGACTTCTGAGGTACTGCTCCGCCTCCGGTGCGTCCACAAACTTTGCGGAGTACGCTTCGCGAATGAACGCCTTGCGGTCTTTGATGTTCTGCAACGCGTCCTCGAAGTCCAGATCAACCTCGTCGCGAAGCTGCTGCGCGCGCTCCTGCCTCCGGCGTATCAGCGCCTCGTTTGAGTCCTTGATCTTCTTGCGCGTTTCGGCTGCCGCTGCCTTCTGTGCGCGGGCGTTGCGCAGGTACTCATCCTCGTTGGCGCTTTTCTCGGCGCTCCACTGCTTGGAGAGGTTGCGCTTTTCCTGCGCTCGCATCGCGTGCTCGTGGGCTGATTGCTTGCACGAGTCGTGGAGTCCCTGGCGTACTTGCTCCTTCATTTTTTGGACATGCTGTCGCCGGAGCGCCAGGCCGCCCTCGCGCACGACCTTGAGATCCTCAGCACTCGCGAAGCGCATCTGGCTGCCCTCCATGCGCTCCAGTGCATCCTGTGCCTCCTCAAGCTCGTCTAGCCGGTCGTCGAGGCCCCGTGCGACGCGCACTCGCTCGCGCACGACACCCTGATAAGCGCTGCGCTCGGTTTCGGCCACCTCCCGGCGCAGCGCCTCTTCCTGACGTACGCGCTCCGCGTCATCCCGATTGTACTGGTGCATCTCTTCCTGCACCTCGCGATTGATCTGCATCTGCTCTGCTCGGCGGACTGCTAAGTGGTGGCCGTACTGCAGCCACTGTGCGCGCAGGTCATTACGTCGCGCGTCACGATTCTGCTTGGCCGCGCGTGACTCGCCAGCTGTCATGAAGGCGTCCATGTACCGTTGGAAGTTGATCCAAGTCATTGCGCTCACCTCGGAGCCCTTCTCGAGCTCGTGCTTGGCAATAGCCGCCTGAAAAGCCTGCTTCTGCTCGTCGCAGCCGTCCTCGTCGGTTGCGGCGGCGACGCGCTCTTTGAGGTGCTTATTCCAATAGACTCTCTGCCTGTGCTCGTGCTCACGCCGCCTCGCCGACTCGAGTGCGAGCTCGTGACGCCGCGCCCCTGCTGCTTCGTCTGCAATGCAGTCATCTATACGCGGCGGCGTCGCTTCCAGCTGGCGGCGCAGCTCCGCATTCTGTCGTCGGCGGGTGGCTTCTTGGGCCTGCTTCTGCGCTCTTGACTTGTCCGCAAGAACCTTCCGCGCAATCGCGGCCGCCTCCGTGTCCATCTCATTATCGGTCCGCGGTGGCGTCTCACGGATGCGTCGTTCCATCTCTTGCTGATGCTTCCGTCGCGCTGCTCGCTCGGCCTCAAGTCGCGCCTTTGACGCAGCGGCCAACTCTTTTCGTGCAATTCCCGCTGGGTCGTCTTCGATATTCGAGTCTGTCCTTGACGGACCCTTCTCAAGCCTACGTGCAAGGGCAGCATTCTCCTGCCGCCTTGCCTCCTCCTCAGCTCGCTTCCGCTCTGCAGATTCGGCTGCCATGCGCACACGAGCGGCGCCCGCTTCATCATCTTCGATATTACTGTCTGTGCGAGAGGCAACGGGCTTTTTTGCCATCGCGCGCACGGATCTCAGCTTACTCCGCGCTAGGAAGGCGTAGTTGTCCGGATTCGATTGTTCGATTGCGCAACTTTGGGGCGGGATTTCGAAGAAGTTCCGAGGAACTCCACGTGTCGCGCACTTAAACTGGCTTCGTGTTCCACTTCGAGCCGAGCCATGTGATGTTGTTACGACACGACGTCCCCCAATGCACCTGTATAGAGCGGTCCGGGACCGTTTCTTATTGTGTGAACACTCTCACTGGCGATTCGAGCGAGGTCACTCATACACTCAAAGTTCTTCTGGTCACTCTGTGGAGCGGCAGGAAGATCCAGATGCCGTGCGGCGTGCGGGGTGCCTCGTGTAACTAGGCGACACCGAGGCCGCGGGTGGTGCCCTGGTAGCGCGCGCTGCATATATGCTGCGCGGCTCTCATCAGCATGAGAGGAGTTCAGGAGAGGAGACGGGTCTCGCTTTCCCGTCTCGTTGTGCCCCCAACTGTGTAACAACTGTGCCCCCGGAACGCAAACGTTGTCCGGTCAAGCCACGTTACATCACCACTCAACACCAACCTGACACAGAATGAGTCGCTATCGCCGACTACAGTCGAGTAGCACGGCAACTAACATTCAACACCTTTCTGTTTTTTCAGCGGATTCCGAGCGTGCGCGCGGCACGCGCCAAGATTCCCGGACGAAGGCTGTCGACTGGCAGCGGTCGCCGGAGGAGGTTGGCGCAAGCGCCTCCGCCTCTGCTGGTACCGCAATTCCCAAGGGCGCCTGCTCCTGCATTCTCATCATCCCCTCAGCTGCTTTTGCCCTGGCCTTGGCTCTGGCTTTCTTCCTCTTCTTGACCATCGTTGCCGGCACTTCCTCCACTTCCTCGGCTGCGACCTCGGCTGTGACCTCGGCTACCTCCTGTGCCGGCGCCACCTCTGCCTCCATAGCCGATGGCGCCTCTGATTCTCCCCCCCCTGGAGCCGATAGCACCTCTGATGCTTCCCCTGGAGCATCTGACGCTGCCCCTTCCGCCAGAGCCGAAGCGTAACCTGTGATGGCGGCCTCAGCCAAAATCTCTACCTTCTCCATCTCCTCCATGAGCTCTCCGTCCTCTTTCCCCTCCTCCTCATCGTGCTCGTCGTCCTTGGCCAAGATAGCCCATGGGTTTCTTGAGGAGGTGCGCGGAGCATCGCTGGGAGAATCTACCGCTTTAGCACCGTGACGCGCCACCCGAGCCCCTCTCTCGAAGGGGAGCTCGAGCTCTGGTAGGGTCGCGTCGCACATCGAGCAGATACGCATGCCACGCGGACAGAGGAAAGAGCACATCGAGCATGCCACCTCATGATGCACCGAGAGGGGCGGCTCCGAGGCGTCTGTGGCATCGGTTATCTCTCGCGCGTTGGCCATCTTGTCCTCGTCGCCATACGCCGTCTCGACCGCCTCAACCTCCTGCATCGCGTTGGCCATGGTGACAGCGGAGGTTGCGTCGCTCTCTGCGGTGGAGGCACTCATCGCAGTCGCGCTCACCGTTGCATAGTCGGGCTGCCATGTCGTATCCTCGCACACGCCAGGCAGCACTGGCACAGCGGGTTTGCTGGTTGATGCAGCAGGCGCTGAACTGGCTGCGTGTGGGACCGCCTCCAACAATACCGCTAGCACGCCCGAAGACGCCGGCAGCGGCATTGGATCGATTGGAAGGAGCGTCGGAGCTGCAGGCATCAAGAGCTGCGATATTGACCATGGCAGCGGGGCAAGTGCCATCAGCGTCATAGCCGGCGGACTGGACGCAAGCAGCGATGTCATCCCAGTCGCCGCCGGAGGCGTGGCGGCCGCCTCGGGGACCGTCGTGGAAGCACATCTCTTGCCTACGTTGGCCGCGGCCTTTGCGGCCTTGAGCGCTGCCACCCTTGCCTCCGCCTCCTCGGCCACCTTCAAGGCCTGTTCGGCCACTGCGGCCGCCGCATCCGCCACGGCCTCAGCGGCCGCCGCGTCTGCCGCGTCCACCGCGTCCACCGCGGCCGCCGCGTCCGCCGCGGCCGCCGCGGCCGCCGCGTCTGCCGCGGCCGCCGCATCCGCCGCGGCCGCCGCGGCCGCCGCGTCCGCCGCGGCCGTCGCGTCCGCCGCAACCTCGGCGGCCGCCGCCTTCGACACGGCCGCCTCCGCCGTCTTGTGTCGGCTGCCGAGGAAGTAGCGCTTCACCTCGCCATCGCCACTGCCGGTGCTCGATGGCGCATGCGGGGCTGGGGCGGCGGCCTGTGCCGCGGCAGGCAGCTTGGCAGCGGTAGGGCCGGTAAGGGGCGGAGCGCGAACAATCGGGCTTCGGCCTCGGCTCCTGCGGATCGGCTTATGAGGCGCCACCATGGCAGTGGGAACGACGGAGGAGGTAGACGAGGGAGCGAGGGGATCATAGCGTGTCTCCCTCGCGACCACCGTCACCTCCGAGCCTCGGCTCGGCGGCGGTGCTGTCATGGAGGTGAGGGGCATCATGCTCGCGCCATCGCTGTCCGACGACGCCACAGTCGCCGGCGGCGTTTCGGAAGTGAAGACGTGAAGGATGGACGAGGGCGCGGCGCCAGCGGCGAGCGGTGCGGCACCTGCGCGGCGCGTGGGCGTGACCGTCAGATGAATGGGTCGGCCGAGGCACGTGGCTGCGAGATGAAAGAAGCTCTCGCAGCCGTCGCAGAGGACAGAGTTGCAGCGTAATTGGTACGAGGGCTCCCCGCGCGAGACAATGGTTGCGAGTGCCCTCTTCGCAAGGTGAGCGCAGGCAATCCATTCACCGCCGTCGGCTGCCGCGATAGCTGAGCCGGTCCCAGCGTGCGGCTCAGGTGGCATTCCGCAGAGGAGCTCGAGCTCCTTTACCTGCTCGTCGAGTGCCACCTCTTCTGCATCGGTCGGGTCCGCCAGACGGTCGCCACTCGCCTCACGGCGCTCGACATGCCGGTGCTCCGTGCCTTCGGCGTCGACGGCCACCGCCACAGCGACAAGCTGATGGGCCTCGAGGGCTTTCAGGATCTCTGCTTCGCCGTCACGCGCGTGCGAGAAGCGACACGCGACGCGCACGGCCCGTAATGCCTCCGCCGTGTCCGTTGCCAGTGCCAGCGATGCGAGCGAGCTGACGCGTGCAGTGACGCCGGCGACAATGCAGTCGCCACTGCTGGTGCCGATAGCGGCGGAGAGGGCAGCCAGGAGGCGTGGGACCAGGTGGAGCGCATCGCGCGCGCGGTGACCGAGCGCGAGCACACGTACCAGCGGTGCAAGCACTCCCACCGTCAGCGGGACCCGATGACGCTCGATGCGTGGAAGAAGGTCATACAGAGCGGTCTGCCAGTCGGAGGAGCGCTCACAGGCGCGCAGAGCGGCCGCGTAACAGCGCTCATCGAGCGGCGCACCGCCTCTCTCCTCAAAGGTGGTGAGCAGGTGCACCGCCTGCTGCCACTGGCATGCCTCGCTCAGCACATCGATGAGCGCGACGCAAACGGCGGAGCTCGGTAAGATGCCTACATGATGCATGCGCGTCGCGAGTGCCAGCGCCGACTGCCAAGCGCGAGGCTGCCCGAACAGGGCGCAGATGGCACACTCGAAGCAGTCGGCATCGAGCTTCACCCCAGCCGCTATGGCCATCTCGATGAGCCGCGACGCCATCTGCCACTGTCGCGCCGGCCGAAGCGCTTGCAGCACGGCGCGATAGCACGTCAGGTCCGGTCGCAGCGCGGCGGCCGCCGAACCGGGCGCGGTGGAAGTAGCTCCGCTGCCCGATTGCGCAGTCTCCTCCGCCCCAGCCTCAGACTCCGCCACCTCTGCCGCCTTGGCTGACGCCTGCAGCTCGTTGAACAGCGCAAGCATTAGGCCCCAGTTGGCCGTGGCACTCGCCGTGTCGATGGCCGCCTTGAAGCACCCAAGGGTGGGCGCAACGCCACGCGCAGGCATGCCGCGCACGAGCGCGGCGGCTGATGCTGCTGCTGCCTCACTTGCTAGCCGTGTGTGCGCAGCGAGCACCACCTCGTGCGCTGCCTGCAGCTCGGCTACTGAGCATGTTGCATCGGGGTGAGCATTCCCATACAAGTTGAGGTGACTGAGCTCCGAGGCGGCCTGCAGCGCGTCGCCCGACGCGGCGAGCGCGAGCACGGTTGAAAGCTTAGGCTGCGGCGCACTCGGGCCGGTGGATGAGCAACTGAGAAGCTGCAAGGCGCTTGAGGCATTGCCGCCCGCAATCAAGGCCTTGAGACGGGCATTCACGTGAGAGACCGCGGCGGCGGACTTTACGTTGCTCGCGACGGCAGTCTGCTCGATGAGAGCCGATGCGCCAAAACCAGTCGACTGTACCACGGACGGGAAGCTTTGGAGCAGCACCATGGGTGGACACCTGCTTGTCTGAAGGTAACGCGGAAGGTCCAAGCAGGTGTCCACCCCATGATGCTCATCGAGACTTCGAACTTACTTCTTTGGGACGCGAGAACTTGAGTGTGGTCCGACGCGGCGCGATGATACTGGCTTCGCCATAGAGACACAAGTCGCGAGGGGATTGAGGAGGGTCCGTTAGCGTGGTTCACACTGTGGAACATGAAAACCTCTACGATTAGACTTGTCTTGCCGACCACGGCCCCAAGGCGCGAAGAGGCGCCGAGGTCGCGTAATGGCATCCTCCTCCGTCGACCCGCTGCCTGACGCTATGGACGTTACGGAAGATGCGCTGCCGCCACCCCCACCGGGGCTCACCAAGATGCAGCGCACGCGCCAGGAGCAAGTCGCTTCGCTGCCTTGGGTTGAAAAGTACCGGCCCAAGGAGATGGCCGAACTTGTCTCACACGAGGAGATCATCAGTACGATCACGCGGCTCATCGACGCGGGTAATCTGCCGCACCTGATGCTGTACGGCCCACCCGGCACGGGAAAGACCTCGACCATCCTCGCGTGCGCGCACAAGATGTACGGAAAGTCGTTCCCGTCGATGGTGCTAGAGCTCAACGCATCCGACGAGCGTGGCATCGACGTGGTGCGCGAGCAGATCAAGGAGTTTGCGAGCACGCGGCAAATGTTCACGAGCGCGCCCAAGCTCATCATCCTGGACGAGGCCGACGCGATGACCAACCCCGCTCAGTTTGCGCTGCGCCGCGTGATCGAGAAGTACACCCGCAATGCGCGCTTCTGCATCATCTGCAACTACGCGTCGAAGATCATCCCGGCGCTGCAGTCGCGATGCACGCGCTTCCGCTTCGCGCCGCTCACGGATGCGCAAGCGCTCGAGCGCCTCCAGGTCGTCGCGACGGCCGAGCAGGTCATGTCGACGCCCGAGGGCCTGAATGCATGCGTCACGCTGGGAGAGGGTGATATGCGCAAGTCGATCAACATCCTGCAGTCGACGCACATGGCGATGGGCGAGGTGAGCACGGCGAATGTGTATCAGGTGACTGGCTGCCCCGCCCCCGAGGACATCGAGCAGCTCCTTGCCTGGCTGCTGCAGGAGGAGTTTGGCTCCGCGCTGCGCCTGGCTTGGGAGGCGATGTGCACCAAGGGCCTCGCGCTCACGGACGTGGTGACGAAACTGAGCGAGTTCGTGTCGCTGATGGACAGCCCCGACCCGTTGGCCAAGGCGCGCCTCGTCGCGTCCCTTGCCGACGTCGAGCACCGCCTCTCCGTCGGCACCAATGAGAAGATGCAGCTCGCTGGGATGGTGGGCCTTTTCCAGCAAGCGCGCGCCGGCCTCGTGGCCGCGTGAGCCGAGGCGGCGGCAGCGCTGTGACTAACGAGCGGGAGCGCGCGTACGGACCGATCGGGAGGCGCAGATATGCGAGCCGGGAGGGAGCTTGAGAGGAGCTGCAGGCAGTACGGTGCATTAGCGTTGTACGGTGAATGAGTGGAGCGCCGAGACGGGCCCGGCGAGCGGTGTGGCGCTGTCGGCCGTCGGACGCGAGTGGAGTCGCGACGGTGCCCAATCTGATCAGCGCGGATGGCTGTTCATAGTAACTGACTGTGTGGCTCATTTTCCAATCGCATGCCTTCTGCCACGCACATGCTTTCCCAGGTATGCGTACACGCGCTTTCACATAGACTATGTAAAGACTATGTCGCGCCTCTCGAGATGGGAGAAGTCTGGAGGCTGTGATAGTTACGAGCGCGGCGCTCGCGCCGCTCTCGGTTCAACGGCGCGTACTAGGGGGCACGATCTCGGCGTCGTCCTTGCGAATTTCAGTGAGCTCGAGGCTCGAGAGCGATCCGTCAAACACTTTCCACTTGCGGTCGATCTGGTAGCGCATGCTGCCGGCGATCCAGTCAAGCGAGATGACACCCGCGGCTCCCGCGGCGACGCTCGTCGGGAAGGCCAACGTCATGCCACCTTCGAGATAGAGCGAGATGTAACCGCTCTTGTCGCCCGGCGGCGGATCGTACAGGCCGCGGCCGGGAGTGCCATCCAGGTCGGCGCTGCCGGCATTGCCGTCGATGAACTGTCCGCCGCCGCGCACTTCGCGTACGATGGCAAGCTGTGCGATGCTGTACGGCCGCACTGCGGCGGCCTCACCCCGGTCGGCGACGTAGAGGAGCTTGCAACGCACGCGTCGCTCGGCCTCGCCAAGGGCGAGCTCGAGAAGCAGAGGCTCGCCGGCGCGGGCGCTCTCGCCCCCTACATCGGCGCCACGGCGGCTCACGCTGAAGGCGGACGCGACCGCCATATTGCCCACCTCTGGGCGGAAGGCGGCTAGACCCAGCTCCGCCTCCAGTGTCAGCTGCGCGGCCGCCTCGGGAAGGGACTCGGTGAGACCGATCGTGTTGCTGGCGCAGACGCGCGCTTCGCACGAGCAGGCGGTGCTCTTGAGCTCTTTGGGCAGCATTCGGCCGGCGTCGTCCGCCAAGTACAGCTCCATATGTCCCGCCCACTTACCCAGCTGTGACTGGGCAAACGTGTTGAGCTGCCAGCGCGCGTTATCGTCCCAGCGCTTCTGGCGATACTGCTCGAGGAGTGCCTCGTCCTCGATGTCTTCCTCGATCGTGTCCGACTGGAAGGCGGAGTCGTCCTTACGCTGCTCTTCGGTGTCCATGCGGCTGATCTTGGGCGAGTCGATGTCAAACCACTCGTCCCACGAATTGTCGCAGCCTGTGTAGTGCACGAACACCTGGCCGGGCCGCATGTCCTGGATTGATGCCCGCCACCATGCGCCCGACGCGTCATCGTTGACGAGCACGCCGTCACCCACTTCGACCGGCCGACCACCAAGCGTGAGCGGCGTGGCCGCCTTCCTCAATGCGTCGGCATCGAAGAGTGGCCTGGTGTCGTCATCGGCAGCAGAGGCGACGAGATGCAGGGCAGCAGCGGGCCGCGCGGCGACTCGCTGGCCCAGCCGCAGCTTCGGTGCATAGCCGACGCTGCCAGATGCGATAAGCAAGAGGCCAATGACGACCATGTGTGAAAAGTCAAGTCAAGTCAAGTCAACAATGCTTCCCTTTACATGCACTGCTTTTCTTGACAACTTCTAGAAGCTCCCCGCCGTCATCTCCGCCCACTCCCTTCCGCACCGAGGTGTTGTTTATCGTGTACAGAATCGACTTGACATCGTTAAGACATCGTGCTGGGAAAGAGTGTCTGACCCTACGGAAGTGAGTCATACACTGAGTACATGTAACCTTAGACGTCGCACACGGAGAACACACGGAGTGCGCAGAGAGCCACAACAAGCGAGCAGCCCCCGACTCACGCCTGAGGAAAGAAAGCGCGCTTGCGGGAAGCGATCCCACTTTGTGCTCCACTTTCGACTTTGCGTATTGCGACGTGGATCCCATCACGAGTGCTGGACGATCACCCCAGCACAGTGACAGTCGAGTCAGAGACGAAATGTATTACTACTTACTACTTATTACATATCCAACATATTCACAAATACACCCTAACCCTTTAACCATCCGATCCCTGCGGTGCATCCGCACTCCATCTCCCATCGGCCGCCGTGACGCACCCGACACACCTACACGCGCTCGCGCACACCGCACAGCCCCTGCATACTAATTCGTGAATCGAGCTCCTCGGACCCTGACGTCGCTGTACACACAATCGAGATTCTCGATTGAACCCCAGCCCCCACCACCCCCCAAACGACCGAACACGTCACCCCTCCACAGGACCACGCAACCAAGAGAGTCTACTGCAGACCGCACTTCTGTAGCCTCGAGACTGTACCGCACTACGGCAGTAGGGAGACCGCCGTAAGAGAAACACGCCACACAGCGCAGATCCATCCGCACGCCTGCCGAGAGTGTACGCCCTGCCGTGCGCCTGCCGTGCGCCTGCCGAGCATACCGCAGCAGACCTCTCTGTTCTGCAGACCCGAGAATGACCGTGTTCACACTCAATCTCACTCATTTTTGACCGTCTACGACTCGCATGGCCCGTTGCAGTTCCCACAACTCGCGCTGCAAGTGCCCACGCCTCCGCGGTGATAGGGGTGCAACTTCTTGCGAGTCGTCGTCCATGAGCGCCACGACGTCTTCCGCCCCCGCCGCCACAATGGCCGCGTAGTTGGCAGCGTTCTTGTGCGCCAGGCCCCGCAGCGCAGCGGCTGCGTACATTTTGCCGTCAGCGTCGCCGTCGCGAGCAATCGCCACAAGCGCCTCGATGCCGCCCGCCGCTGTAATGGCCGCCTGGTTCGGAGCGTTATCCACCAAAAGGTTGAGCAATGCTGCGGCTGCATTCGCCTTGCCTTCAGCGTCGCCGGCGACAGCGAGCGCCACGAGCGCCTCAATGCCGCCCGCCGCCGCGATCGCCTTCTGGGTGGAACTCGTCTGTGGATCGAGCGTGCCAACCCGCTCGACCACTGTGGCCTGGTCCACCACATCATTCGGGCGGCACACGTGCAGAATCACTTGCTGTCCTGAGTTTGCAATCAGGCGCCCCAGCCCCCGCTCGGTCAGGCTCTTGTCAAGCACGACCCCGTTCAGAAGGAGCACAATATCGCCCACGCGCAGCTGGGAACGGTCGTCAAGCGCATCGTGCGCATCCGAGATCTGATCCAGGCGGACGATGCCATCCTTGAAGGCGAAGGAGATGCCAAGGCGACCGGCCGAGTTGCGATTCAGCGTTACGTTGAATTCGCCTGCTTCGCTGTCTACGGGACAGGTCGGTGCCGGCTGCGGTGCTGGTAGCACTCGGTCAGTGCCACGCACGGTCCTATACTCAAAGGTCACACCCTTCATAGATGTGCGCTTCAGCTTCAGGTAGACGTACGTGGCGATGCCGAGAAAGAGAAGAGGCAGGATGATCGCAAGCGCAATCGTGGCCGCAAGAAAGTCACCCTGAGGGGGCGGCGAGGGCGGCGGCGCCGCCGGAGACGGTGGAGGCCGCAAAGGCGGCGGCAGCGGGGGCGCCATCGTGACGAGCGCACTCACATTCAAGGTGAGCGACGGCAGCTGTGCCGCGAAGCCTGCGGCGATGGCGCCACCCCCGAGCGTATCAACAAGGTTGCTCTCAGTCACTGGGCCCACCTCCGTCACAGTGATCGTTGCTGAGAGAGCGGTGAGCTCCACTGAGTTGACTGTGACGCCGAGGCTGGACATACTGCCGGCAATCACATCCGAGGTCGAGACACTCAGATTAGTCCGCGATGCGCTGGTCACGTAGTCGTACGTCCGCTGGGCTTCTAAGAGCACTGTGGTGCTTGCCGGCGCCAGTGGAGGTGACGCCGGCGCCGGCGGCTGCACCGGCCGCGGCGGCGGCATCACTCGCGGCCCACAGTCGGTACAATCCGTGCCGAGGCTGCAGGACGCAAATTCCCCTCCGGGGCCTCCATCGTCGCAGCCGCCGTCCGAGGCAAAGCTGCACGTTTCGGTGCAGCCCGCACCTGGCGACGCCGGCGGCGATGACGCCGCCGGCGGCGGCGGTTCCGACGGCGGCGGCGTGTGTGAGCTCAAGACCCGACGGCTCTGAGCTACGATCGACACGTCGCACGTACCCACCAGCACTGAGCACAGGCCAGCCTCAACGGCATCAATGAGAGTCGATCGATGCGCTGGTAAATTCATGTTGAGAGGGCCGGTGGACATGCCTATGCGTTGTGTGTCCGTGATGACCACCGAGATGGTCGTCGAACTATGTGCGCCGCCACCGAGCGCGCCTTGCGTCACCGACAGTGCCGCAGCAGCAAAGCTGGCAGGTGAAATGGAGGCGAGAGACTCCGGTGCGACAGTGGCAGCGAAGCTCACGCTGAAGCTCAGAGGAGCATAGGGTGGCGGCAGCCTGGGCGGTGGCGGCGAGTACCCACCGTTTGGAGCAGGCGGTAGCGGTGGCGGCGGCGATGGCTGCGGCGGCGAGGGCGGCGGCGGCGAGGGAGGCGGCGAGGGCGGCGGCGAGGGTGGCGGAAACGGAATCGGTGGCGGTGGTGATGGTGGCGGCGGTGACGGAGGCGGTGGCCGAGGCGGTGGAGAAGGCGGGGGAGACGGCGGAGGCGGCGACGGCGGAATGGACGGTGGCGACGGCGGTGGCGGCAATGGAGGCGGTGTGGGCGGTGGCCGAGGCGGTGGAGATGGGGGCGGAGACGGTGGTGGTGGCGAGGGCGGAGGCGGTGACGGGGGAGGGGATGGTGGAATTGAAGGGGGCGAGGGTGGAGATGGCGGGCTTGGGGGCTGAGGCGGCGGAGATGGTGGCGACGGGGGCGAGGGCGGACAGGGGGGTGGTGATGGTGGTGGAGGGGACGGTGGCGGCGGACTCGGAGGCGGTGAGGGGGGCGGCGGCGAGGGGGGCGGAAGCGGAGGGGAGCTGGGCGGAGAAGGAGGAGAGGGCGGCGACGGAGGCGCCTGCGGTGGCTGCGGCGGCGGAGGAGGCGTGGGCGGTGGCGACGGAGGAGCCATGGCGCACCTGAAGCCATCGCCGCCAAAAAAGGGGGAGATGCACTGGCATTGGTAGCCACCAATGGTGTTGATGCAGCGGCCTCGCTCGCGGTCACACCTGTCTGTGCCATTGACGCACTCGTCAACGTCCTCGCAGCTGAAGCTACCAAAAGCGCTCGGGTTCCCGCCCGGCCGCGCCACGTAGCCCTGGGAGAAGATCTCGCGGTTGAGATCGTTCGAGAACGTGCGGAAGCTCTTGCATGCGCACGTGTAGTTGCCATCGAGGTTGACGCAGTTCGAGTTCGCCGTGCACCTGTGCGGCGACGCCGTTGGCAGCGCAGAGGCGAGCGTGCACTCGTTGACGTCCGCGCAGAAGAAGCCGGTGCCCCAGTACCCTGGGCGCGAGCACGTGCACTCGTAGCCTAATCCGCTTGGGCGCAATGCGCCGATGAGGTTGGAGCAAACGGCATCCGCGCTGCACAAGTGCGTACCGGCGTGTGTGGAGTTTCCACACTCGTTCACGTCCGAGCACGTGACGCCATTCCCCGTGTAGCCCGGCGGACAAGTGCAGCTAAAAGAGCCCGTCAGGTCGGTACAGTAGCTGGCGCCGAATTGGCAGTTGTGCGTGCCTTCAGCGCACTCGTCGATCTGGGTGCATGCGGTCGCGGTGGCGCGGAAGCCCGATGCGCAGGTGCATGCGCCATTGACGAGATGCGGCCTTGGTGCAGGGCAGCTCGCGCACATACTCGGCGCGGCCCCGGTGCACGAGACGCACGACGAGTCGCAGGCGAGGCAAGAAGAGCCCGAGGCATAGTAGCCCAGCGGGCAGACAGCAAGGCACGTGGACCCGAGCAGGTACGGCGAAAACGTGGGGCACGAGGTGCACTGGGTGCTTGAGGGTCCGTTGCAGTTGCTACAGCTCGCGCTGCAGGTCTGGCACTGAGCGTTCGCGTCGGCGTACTTGCCGCTGCCGCATGATGCGACGCACATGGAGCCGAGCCTGTTCGGCGTGGCGGCGGCGCAAGTGAGGCAGTCGTTCGCGCCGCCGCCCGAGCAGGCGGCGCAGCTCGAGCTGCATGCGCGGCAGAGGAAGCTCGAGTCGTCGTACATGCCGTTCGGGCACGTGCTGATGCATGCCGACGAGTGCAGGATGGGGGAGCTCGAGCTCGGGTCGCACGAGGTGCAGTTGCTCGCGCTGCCCGTGCACGTTCGGCAGGTGGAGGCACATGCCGCGCACGTGACGCCGTCGGAGGCGAGATGCTGGCCCAGAGGGCACACGAAGGTGCACGTGCCAGCAACTGAGTTGAAGGTGGCACCCGCCAGGCAGGACGTGCAGAATGCGGCGCCGCCGCCGTTGCCATCGCCGCATGTGGCGCATGTCGCGTCGCAGGGCTGGCACGTGTTGTCCGAGGAGCGCGCGTACTTGCCGCTCGGGCAAGACGCGACGCAAGCGCCCGCGTCAAAATACTTGGTGCCGATCGCGGGGCACGTAAGGCACGAGGTGCTGCTGGAGCCACGGCAGGTGAGGCAGCTCGAGGGGCACGCCGTGCACGAGGCGCCTGTGGTTCTGAGCTCAACGAAGACGCCCGAGGCGGGGCACTGGGCCACGCAGCTCCCGTTGTAGAGGAACGGCCTCTCCGGCAACGAGCAGCTCACGCAGCTAGAGCTCCCTGAGCCGCTGCATGTGCCACATGCCGCATCGCATGGCTGACAGACGCGATAGCTGTCGGCGTACTTGCCAATAGGCAGGCACGAGGCGAGGCACGAGCCGGGCGAGTTGAAGAAGGGGTGTGATGAGGCGCACGTGGAGCACTGGGTCGCGGACGCGCCCGTGCACGTGGCACAGGAGGAGTGGCACCGCTGGCACGTGTCCGGCGACGTGCGGCTGCCACCTGCGCAGGTAAAGCCAGCTTCGATGGCGCACGTCTGGCTGCAGCCATCCATTGTCAGCTGGTTGCCGTCATCGCAGCCCTCAGTCCCCACACGCTTGCCATCACCACAAATCGATCTGCACGTGTCCTTTGAGGCGAGGCTGCCACCTGAGCATGCAAAGCCGGTCTCGATGGTGCAGTTGGCGCTGCACCCATCACCACTGATGGTGTTGTTATCATCACACTGGTCGGCAGCAATCCAGACGATCCGCTTGCCATCCCCGCACAGTGGGCTGCATCTGTCGAGCCCGCCGACGCCAGAGCCACCTGCTACATCTTTCGTCGAGGAGCACGAGAAGCCCTCCTCAATGCGGCAGAGTGCGTCGCATCCGTCGCCGCCAGCTGTGTTGCTATCATCGCAGATCTCGGCCGTGCTGCGGATGCCGTTGCCGCAGATGTGCACTGGCGCCACGTACGCCAACGACTCGGCGACAGACGCGTTTGGATCGGTAGAGAAATCCTCAGTGACCGTCAGCGCGTTCTCGTTTATGGGTGCAAAGGGCGTCGAGCCACTGGCGGTGACCACCGTGCTCACTGTGAGAATCGACGAAAGCTGCAGCCTGCGGCGGCCGCTGCTGGTACTGGGCGCGATGAGGTTGCCGAGATTGAGCACCAGGTCAGGCTGAGGGCCCATGTGCGGCGGATTGCCGTCAGCATAAAAGCGAACCGTCCAGAGCAGCCCCGCAAAGGTCGCGTTGGCGGGTCCCTCCATGATTTCCGTCCGGAAGACCTCAATCTCGCCAATGGGCTCGATGTCCATCAGAGCGTCGCGCATCTCCGAGGCGGTCGCGTTGACGGGGAAGACTGCCGTCGTCACATTCCTAAACGAGATCGTCAGACCGCCGCCAAGAGAGGCGAGCGCCTGGGACGACGCGCGTAGAGAGATTTGCTGCTCTGGGAAGGAGAAGTTGACCGGCGCGGAGCCCTCCTGCACAACCTCCAGCGATGACGAGACCAGCCCCTGCAAGCCGCTCACATCGAGCCCCAGAGGCGGCAGATTGCCCAGATTGAGAGGGGACGTGACGAGCTCGCCGTAGTGGAATTCGATCACGAATGCAAGCCGGATGGTGGAGGTGGAGGGGTTCATGGTGGCATCGGCGGTGACGCCAACCGACGAGATGACGCTGAGCGACTCGAGCGCACCCTTGAGGATCGAAGCTGCCTGGGTTGCACCGGTGTTGTTGACGCGGTTCTGAATGATCATGCGCCCAAGCTCTCCGACCTCGAGTGCACCGCTCGCTGTGGTCTCACCGTTGAAGCTGAGCCTCAGGTTGCCCGTCAGAGGCATGTTCAGGGCGGGCGGCCGCGGAGGCAGGGGCGGCGGTGGAGAAGGTGACGGGGGCGGCGGTGAAGGCGACGGGGGCGGCGGTGAAGGCGGTGGTGGAGAAGGCGACGGGGGCGGCGGTGAAGGCGACGGGGGCGGCGGAGAAGGCGCCTCGTCGGAAGGTGACGGCACACGAGGCGGAGGCGGAAGCCGTGGCGGCGATCGTGCAGGGGGTTGGGCGGGGCGAGGAGGCAGCGGAGGCATGGTTGGAGATGGTGGCGGTGGCGGTGGCGGCGAGGGTGGGGGCGGCGGCAGCGGGGGTGCGAGCGTCCACAGCCTTCCAACGAGGATAACACGTTGGATCTCTGGCGTGGAAGGGTAGCTCACATTGTTGGCTGCACGGGCTTGCGGGATGAGGGGTTCTTGCAAGCCGACGCCCGTGACCGGATAGCCTGTGTCCAGCCCACCCGACGCCGCACTCTGGCGTGCTAATGTGGCCAAATCGCCTAGCTGTGAGGCTCCCGCTGAGGCGCCAACGGCGGGCGGCGGCTTGTCGACGCACACGCCGTTGAGCACGGTGTTGAAGTTCGACACGCACTCGGTGCAATGGGTTGAGTTTGTACACGCCTTGCAGTTCGAGAGGCATGGTGCACAGCTGCCTGCTGCCGTGTCACCAAACTGGCCGAGCGGACAAAAGGTGCTGCAATTGCCAACTGCAACCTGGTATGCCTTGAATGGTTTGGCAGAGACGGCCACGCAACCGAGGCATCTGTTGGCATCAGCCGCAGCCGTGCATGTGCTGCAAGTATGGTGGCAGGGCTGACATGTCACCGTCGAGTTGTCCCTTGCAAAACCAGCCGGGCACGTAGATACGCATTGGCCATTGTGCATGTAGAGAGTGCCATCTGGCCCAGCCAGGCGGCAGCTGAGGCAGCTGCCGGGACCGTCGCATGTGGCACACAGAGTGTCGCAAGAGGCGCAGACCCCCGCTGGGGAGCGATATTGCCCAGCTGCGCATGAAGCCGTGCACTGCCCGTTGCTCAGAAGAGGCCGGATCCAATCCTGCTTGCACGAGATGCAAATGGACGGCCGGGTCTGGTCGCACACGTGACAGTCAAAGTTGGTGCAAGGGACACACTCGGTGCTGTTGATGCCATTGTTTGACAGTGAGACTGCGTAATTCCCCGGCTCGCAGGCGATCTTGCACCGACTGCCCACCCGAGCTGCGCCTGCGGCCTGTGCGCAGTCGCTGGTGACAAAGGGCGTGAGGGGCGTGGGGTCGCGGCAATCGGTATCTGACGGCCCAACGCAGAGCTGGCAGCCCGGGTGGCACTTCAGACATACCATCCCTGGCCAGGAATGCGCTACAACCGGCCATTCGGCGGAAGCAGGATAGCGCCCGGCGGGGCACTCGTTCACACAGGTACCAGCCGGGGGCACTTGCGCAATCGGAGAGAGCTGCAAGAGCGGGAAGACGTTGGGTGGGCACGTGCTTTGGGAGCAGCTGTTTGGCACGCAGCTGGTGCACTGTGTGGAGCGAGGGCCAGAGCAGTACTGGCATGTGGGCGAGCATGGCTGGCACACGTGGTGGTCATCCGCAAAAAACCTTACGGGACAGCGCGTGACGCACTGGCCGTTGTGTTTGAATGCATGGGCGCCGATCGATATGCAGTGGGTGCACTGGTTGGCACCCGGTCCGCTGCACGAGTTGCCACAGCTGGCGTGGCAGGGAACGCAGACTCCCAACGGGTCGGGCGCGTGCCCTGAAGGACACTCGCTCAGGCACCGCCCGTTGTGCAGCAGAGGCAGCGGAGCAGCGCAGCTGGTGCACATTCTGCTTGTCGCGTTACACGTTGCTTGCAAAGTCGCGTTGCAGTCGCTGGGACAGTTTACCTGCACACTGCACTCAAGGTCGAGGCAGTTCGAGGCCCCACGCACACACGAGGGGTGAGCACCCCATCCCGTCTGGCAGACGCAAGCGCCCTCGTAGCAGCTGCCGTACGGCCCGCAGACGACTCCGGCGCACGGGTCGACGGCGAACATGTCGATGTCGAGAGCTGTCGAGCCGGCCACGATCTTAGGAACTCGCATCCTATCGGATGGGATGCCGAAGAGTGATGCAAGGTTGCGCACTAGGTATTGCGCGTCAAAAAACTCCTCGATGGTCACCTCGATGCCAAGCGACAGCACAATCTTGTCAACCGTCTTGATCTCAACGCCGGGCACGCCGCCACAGACGAGCACGTACAGCTTATTCTCCCACGCAGCGAAGGCGTTCGAGCCACACGAATCGCTGATGACAGGCTTGCGCATGGAGAAGTTGTACGAGTTGCTCGAGAGCATGTGTGCCTCCATGGGCGGCATGAACTGATCCTGGTAGTGTACCTCGAGTTTCTGCGGGTTGCTGTAGAAGATGGAGATGACCACGCGCGACCAAAGCATCTCCATCTGGGTCGCCTCGCCTCCACCCGAGGGCAGCATCAGGCGCAGGTTCTTCGGGTTGGTGCCCGTGAAAGCCAGATCGTACGAGCGGTTGATCGCAATCGTGGTGTGGAACGTCGACAGCCGCTTGAGGCAATCATAGCCACCACAGTCCTTGGCTCGCTGATGGTCCCAACCACCGCCAAACAGGTCGACGTAGCCTCCCGAGGCAAGCGCGACGGGCGCCAAGTTGCGTGAGGTGTGATCTTCGTCCATGCTCTCGATGACAAGCCGCGCGGGCTGCATGGAGGAGGCGTTGCACAGCCACGCATTCCATTGTCGATTGAGCTCGCAGCCATGACGATACGTGCCATAGCCACGGTAGGCAACCTCACGGTGTGTCTTTCGGATCGAACGGCACGCGGGGTCGTAGATGGCCGAGGTGGGCTCACACGACGCGCCAGTTTGACCGGCGTAGAAAATGCGCTCATCGCCTGTAAAGAAAACCATGCGGTTGCGCCAGTCCGAATCGGTGGCCGATGATAGCGCACGCCGAGTACGGCGCTCGTTCTCCTCGGCCGCAGTGGCCGCAGCTGCCTCCTCGCTCGACATGAGGGGCGGTGGCAGCTCGGCAGCTACAGAGCCAATGCCAACGCCAATCAGCTCAGAGCTAGCATTGGCGTCCGACCCCTCGAGACGACGGTACGTGAACGTCTGTGCGCCGTTATTGTAGGCCGCGTACGCGCTCATGTCCCAGCCGGGATCTCCTGGATCGTTGTAGGGCGCGGGGTCATAGAGCATCTTCGTCGGGATATTGTACCAAGTGAACTTGGTGATGTCGTCACGCAGCTCGTTCATGAACTCGGCGCGTGCCGTAATGCTTGCGCCTGCTCCAACGCCAGTGAGCGAGCCATCGAGGTCGTGCAGCATGACGTGCTTTGGCCCATCGCAGTCCAGCACAACACATTTGGACGGCATGATCCAGCTGCGCTTGGGCGGCGGCAGATCCGCCAGGTTGGCGCGCGAGTCGGCGTCGATGGTGATGCGCGAGAAGAAGTGGGGCGGCACGGCGTCCGACGACTCCATGCCGCCACGCATCGTCGTCTGCAGTACGTTGCTTGCGCCACAGTTGTTGCCGTTGAGCGCAGTGCGCTGGAATCGCACGAAGGTAGTGCCTGAGACGCGCACCTCGCCTGCAATGGCAGGGTTCGAGCCTGTCGGGTGCTCCATTCCGTAGATGCCCTCGGTATAGCCGCCGCCGAGCGGGCCGCAAGTTGTGGGCGAGATCGAATGGCCTCCTGACGCAAAGATGGGAAGCAAGATAGCCGTTTGTGCCTTGCAGATCGGGTTGTTGAAGCTGCGGCCGACGAAGAGCGAGTCCTGAATTGCAATGGTCTGGAGCTCCACCTGGTGCTTCTCCGGGTCCATGCCAATGTTGCTCCAAAAGAAGCCATCGGAGGAGTCGGCGACACGAACGTTAGAAATGATTGGCGCTCTGCTGCGCGTGTATCCCCAGACGCCGATTCCACGGATGCGCCATATGGTGAGGTCCTGCACAACGCCGTAACCGAGGTCTGGCCTGCTTTCCACACCTCCTTTGATGACAATGCCCATGCTGCAGCTGTGCAGAGTGTTGTTCTGAAAGCGGGACCGATGCATGCAGAAGCCGTTCATCCCTAGGCACACACCCTCTGCACCAGAGACCACGTTGCCAATCATCGTAAGTCGCCAGCCACAATCCAGGACACGAATTCCAGAATTAAAATCGAGCGTGGGGTGCTCCACCATGCCGTAGACGATGTTGTTCATGAGGACGGCGGTGCCCCCTACATTGAAGCCGTTCAAAGTGTGCCACAAGACGTTGTTCTCGTAACGGCCCGCAAAAGCCTCAATACTCGAACCCAAGCGAGGGAGGAGGTTTGAGCTGCGGATGTCGCATCCGCTCCTGCCGCACTGAATCATCGGCACCACCTTGCGCCCAAAGCGTAGGCAAACTAAGCTAGGGAACACCGCGCCGCCATTCTCAACGCGCACGCCACGCAGCACCGCACTGCCACTGCCAAGCACCTGAACGATCACTCCGAAAAGACTCACCTGCATAGTTTTGAACCGGAAGTCGGCACGGAGAGAGTCGGCGCCTTGGATGGAGATCGATGGTCGACGAATGGATGGGGATGCGCTGCTGGTCTTCGCACGGAGGTAGAGGCCAACCTCGGCACGCATCTCGAGCGTGTGAGAACCATGCCGTTCCGTGACGCCAATGTGACGGTGGACGAGCGGGTTGAGAATGCTAATCTCCGTATCCTGGCCGCCCGTGGGACTAGGTACATACCGAATGGCCCAGATGGTACCCCATTCCGTCTGGCTCGCGTCGTCGCCGGATGTGCCGATGATCACCTGATCATCGACTTGCCACTCGATGCGTCCGATCACAAGAAGAACGCGAGACCCCGGGAGGGCCGTATCGCGCAGCCGCGACCACATCGGCCCATTCGGTGCGTCACCGTACAGTTCAAGAGCGCCGTTGACATCGAAATAGCGGCCTTTAACGCCACCGCAGTGCGCACTTTCGGTCAGCTCATCACCCACGAAGAGAAACTGGAGCATCCCCATAAAGTGCTGCGTGGAAGAGCCGGCAACAATTTTGCCACCCGGCTTGATGTTGATGCAGATTGTACCCAGGCTGATAATTGCGTCGGGGCGATTCGCGATGTCGAGCACCCCCCACACGACGAGAGAGTACAGCTGCACGTCTAGGTTCATGTCAAGCACCACCGTTCGGCAGCGCTTGATGGTCACATTACTCTTGAAGCCCGGCCACACAAAGAGGGCGTTGTCCTCGGTAGCACCGAGGCCAATACCCTGTCCATGCCACGTGTACATCTCGGACCACATCGATGAGAAGCAGCCACCAAAGCAGGTAGTATCACAGCCAGCCGTATAGTACGTGCGCCACTCCGAGTCAGGAATGGAAGGTGGGAGAAATGGAAATCCTGGAGGGATATGCGGGGGCACTGGAGGCGAAGGCGGAGAAGGCGGCGAGAACGGCGGTGGGCTGGGCGGATGATACACTAAAATAGGAGCCACCGAGATCTGGGTGGCCTGGATGCGCAGGTCTGAGGCAACCGCTGCGCGGATGCTATTACTCCTGTTGCCGACGTTGCCGCCATCAACGCCCAAAGCGGTGCCCGCGCTCTGAACAAGGACGTTCGAAAGGTTCGAAGAGGTTAAAGAAGGGCTGAAGGAAGAGGCGAGGCGCAGCCCAGCAAGCACGCGGTTCCCGAGGCTGAGGGCCGCTGGGGTGGCAATGTCGAGCACGGTAGCGTTCGGCGAGAGAAAGGCGATTGGCTCCGTTGCAGTAGCTGGCTTCGCGAAGATAAAGGGACTGGCCGCTTCGACGGGCCCATCGTTCTCACTGACTGCCTCGAGGATAGGGAATGGGGCTGGCGCCTCCTGCTCGTACAGGTCCCTTGTGACCGTGAAGACAATATTGCTCGTCGTAGTCGTCTGCAGCTGGCGACGGCCGCCGGGGGCGTTCACTAGCGACGCCGAGGCCACTGTCACAGAGCAAGTGGTTCGCTGCCCATTGCAAACCTCAGCCTCAGCTGCAGCGCGGGCCTTTTCAAGCGTCTGCGCATTGGTCACATCTCCCGCGATGGACACCGACACGGCAGTCCGAATCATCAGCGTTGCGCTGAATACAGAAGAATTTCTCTCGGCCTCGCTTAGAGCAGACCGGAAACGGTTCTCCACCGAGGTTGTCAGGGCAGAAGCGGAGAACGAGGCTAGTACGTTCGTGGCGATTGTCATGCGCAGATCTGCCACAAAGGCACGTGGGTCCGCAGGAGGCGACGGAAAGGGGGGGGGGCTCGGGGGTGGCGGCGGTGGCAACGGTGGCGAGGGGGGCGGCGGCGACGGGGGCGGCGCGTAGCGCATCTGAAAAGCGCCCGCCACGCCGCCGCAGGGGTCCCAGGGGCGCTCCGTCATACAATTGGCCTGTCCGTAGATGCGAATGGTCACTGCCTCAGTCTTCGTGCTCCAAGAGACGGTACCTGTTGAGAGCCGGCGCCTCGTGACGAGGCGGCGACGGCCGCCAGAGGTCTCGTCAGCTGGATTGTAAGGGCGAGTGGCAACGTCGCTCCAATCGTCGGTGGCAACGGCGGGGAAAGGCCGGGGAATTGCAGTGAAAGGCGCAAAGTCCGAAGGCATGCCGGTGAGAGGCCAGATCCCTGACTGCGCCTGCCAGGCTGCCAGACTCGCTGCCTGTCGGGCAGCCTGCCAGATCCACGCTGTTGGTGTGGCCGAGCTTGGACCATACAGAGAATAAAGGCGGACCGCCTCCGCCTCCAGCTCCGAGGCCTCGGCAGCTGCTGCAGCCGCTTGCGTTTGAAGTACCGCTTGCGATGGCAGCGCTCCGCGTGGACGAATGCCGGGATCGACGTGTGTCTTCAGATACGCCGGGAAAGGTGCCGTCTCGAACTCGAGCCAATCATACGGCCCGAGGTTTTGTCCCACGGTGATGGCTGTCTTCTCGATGTGCATGAAGCCAACAATGCCTAATAATTCGACCATGTACGTGCGGTTGGCCACGAATTGCGTCTGGAACTGCGAGCCTTCGAAGTGGGGGGTGTTGGCAAGATTCATGCCCACGGGTCTACGACGTGCGATCGTCTTCGAAGATGTTGACGGATAGCGCACGCCGCCGTCTGTGCACTTCTCGGGCACAAGCTCGCAGTTGTACCAGGTGACGTGCAAGTTGAGCTGAATAGTAGAATTCAGGGTGTGGTCGCTGCCATTCACCCAAGTCAATGAGGTGCCATCCTCCGAAAAGATGGCAAGGGCGACCCGCGTGGTAGGCCCGCAGGAGGCTTGCATTCTCCGACGCCCCTGCCCCCCACCGCTGCTGCCGCCGCTGCCGCCAAGGCTGGCCGACGGCGAGGAGGGTGTCTGCAGAGGAGGGAGTCGGCAACAGGTGTATCCAGCATAGACTGTAAGCGGTTGCGCAATCGAGAAATCTTGCATATTCTCTCCAGTAAGTACTGCTATTTCTCCGTAGGAGCATGCGAATGGTTCGCCATTTCCCGCCATGCATTTCCCGGTACCATTCACCATCTGCCGCACACTTTCAAGCCTCGAAGGCAGGCAACCGCTTGTCGAGCAGTTGCGATTGTTTACTTGGCGGCAAGAGCGCCGGATAAGCGTGGAATCGTCGTCGAATTGAGCCCCGGACGGTCTGTCCTTGTCAACTTTTGGTTGGGAAGTTTCAAACCAGTCATCGTATTCGAAGGTAAACTCGGCCATACGCTCGCTGATCCACACACCCGAGGCTCGGATCCAATGCCCCTGCCAGTCCGGGTCCAGCTCGCCGATCATAGTGGCAGTCATCGCGTCGGTTGAAACGTCCATCTCAACCAGATTGAATTGCCCCTCGGGCCGCCACTTTTTGCGCAGGTAGGCAGCGTCATCCTCGCGCACGTACATGCCCTGCTGGTCGCGATGCGAGAGGCGCAGCGTCGTGATGAGCATGAGCGGATTCGACGGAAGAAATCCAGCCTGCACAATCTTGTACGTCGGTTTACAGATCGTGCCATCGTAGCGCGAGTCCTGATAGCAGTCGGGAAAGGCATCAGAGTTGGACACGAGGTCATTCTTGAGCACCGTGCAGCCCGCGCAGAAGGGTTGTTCGGCAAAGCTGCCATCGATGTCGTAGAAGAGTGCCTCATCTTGCCAGCGCCAGCGCACGCGGTGCGAAGACTGCAGCCACCTCACCCCGCTGAAGCGCGTTTCCATTGCTCCTGCATTTTTGAAGTCGTAGCCTGCGCCGAAGGGAGGGATGGCCTTGGCAAAGCCACCCACCGCAACCATGCCGTCGCGATCATAGTTGATGAAGGTGGCGTTCTCGACGATCAGTCCCAGCCATGCAGGCTGCTCCAGACCCACGCGGACCGGGGTCGACCAGCCAGAAGGTCCACCCTCGACAGGGAAGTTGGGCATCCAAGTGTGCGAGCACGCAGGGCAGGGCAGAGGGTGCCCTACAAAGAGCGGGCGGATGAGCTTGTTGGCGCCCCAGGGCCCACGGAGCTTCGTCACCGTGTCAAGGCCGACAACGACGCCATCAGCTCCGGTGCCCTCGATGCCACGCATGTTGTTATCAGCCACAACCGCATCAATGATGTGCACAGCGGCGACCGAGCCGAATGTGATGCCGTTCTTGCCGTTGCGCCACGAGTACTGCCGCTGGAAGCGAGCGGTCGCGAAGGTGTTGTTGGCACTTACCGGGTCGCACGAGCGCGCTTGCACAGGATAGAAGCCAGGCATTCCCTCGCCGTTATGAGGCGAGCGGCCAGTGAAGATGCGTAGGCCGTACCGGCCGTTATTGTGCGCCTCGTTGTCCGCAAAGTGGTAGAGCGGCACGCCCTGCGGGCAAATGTCGCTGCAGCCCGGATCGAACTCGGAGGCGCCGCGAATCTTGGGCTCCGGGAAGAACCAGAAGCCATAGTGCGTCGAGCCGGCGGCGATGTTGCGCTCGACGTAGTTGTCACCGTTGACAAGCCAGTAAGTGGCAGGTGTTGCGTCGCTCGTGAGGCCGACGAATGCCTCGCGCGTGTTAGCGCCAAGGTTGCCCGTGATGACGTTTCTAGTCTCCACTCCGTCCTCCACAAAGTACGTGTGGCCGCGCGTCTCGAAGGCGACATTGTCCTGCACGCGTAAGAAGTGAACGCCGTGGATCGCGATTGCGCGATTGTACGTGTGGTGGATGGAGTTCTGGCGCACGTAGGAGTTCTTGACGGCGCCAATCATGTGGAAATGGATAGGGTACCGTCCCATGCGACCCATCTGGCCGGCATAGCGCACCTCGATGTTCTCGATTCGTGCTGTGAGAGACTCGCCCTGGGAGCGATCTGCGATGCTCTCGTGCGAGCGCGAGTGCAGCATGATGTGCACGCCGTGCTTGTCGAGCTGCGACATATCATTGCCCGAGACGACGACGTTGCGAGAGAGGATGGCCACGTTGGCACGAAACGCAACGGAGTGGCCGCCGTCGAGGTACTTGATCTCGCCGAGGTGACCATACATGAGCGGCTCAATGAGCTGGATGCGTGTGCCGCCATTGAGCAGCGCTTGAATCCCATTCGTCTCCGCCTCCTCTAAGGTTCCATTAAAGTGGGTCGATGTGATGGCGATCATGCTGTCAATGTCCCAACTCACTGGCTCCATCAAGTCGATGTACGTGGCGCCGGCAGACACGGTCTTCGCGAGCTTAGTGTGCGTGCGTCCACCAAGCAACGGTTTTCCATGCAGATCGAGGGTGCAGAATCGGCACGAGAGCGTCTTGGCGCCGTAAACGGGGATCTCATTCGAGACTGGGCTGCCATGCAGTGTGATGACCGCTTTCTGCATAAAGGGCTCAGTTTCCGTGCCTACGATGAACGAGCCGCCCATTACGAAGATGTAATTGGCGTCCAGGTTGATGTTGACGCGATCAAACTGAAGGACGCCTTGCACAATCAGCATGTACAGCCGAACCGAGCAGTCGAGTAGAATGCGCTGGCCATTTTGGATCCATACCGAATCCCCAGCTGTCTCCAGACCAGGGATGGTGTAGCCCGCACCGCCCCACGTCGTGCGGCGCGACCAGAGGTCTATGTACTCGTACGTCGCCTCTGCTGTGGCGGCCGCAGTGCCAAGACTGGAAATGGTCAGCTGGACGGACCCCAGACCAGGATTGGCAAGGCTCGTAACGCCATACGAGCCCGTCGTGCAGCGCACCTCGTTGCTCGAGGCTGAGGCGAACGAAACCGTGCAAGCCTTACCCGCAATGGTGACGCTCACTTGAGAGGCAGTCACCGACGCCGGGAGGCCCTCGACTCTGATGGTGAGCGCAGTGCCACCAGCGGTGCTTCCACGACGAGGCGTGACCGACTGCACAAGCGGCGTGGCCGAGCGGGCGTACGCAAGGTTGGTACCCACCGTCTGCGTCACTCTCGGCACCTCGCAGCTATCGGAAACGAGCGAGCTGAGACCAAACATTGGCCATGCCGCGTCAGCAGCGCCAGTCAAGTAGATGCGAAGCCGGCGAGCCTTGACGTAGGGCCTGGAGACACCAGCAACAGCCGTCTCCGAGAGCGACATTCGGGAGGGTGCAGATCCATACGTGGCACCAGCAATCTCCCAGTCGGCGTCCGCGTTGCCCGTCACCTTGTCCGAAACAAGCACGAGTACTGTCGACGCTGGGTACCTCCAAGTGAAGGTGAGCGCGCGGATCACCGTGTCCATGCCGAGGTCAATTGTGAGCAACGAGTCATTGCGGCCAACGGACAGCCAGTAGCTCGACGCGTCAGCATCGGTGGCCAGTCGAGCGCCGTGCCGGACGCCGTATGCATCAGCCAGTGAGCTTGTACACGGCTTATCGAAGGTATCCACATCTTGAGCCTGCAGATTGGTGATGACATCCACAAGGCTGGTGATGGCGCTGGCGGTCGAAGAGGAGCTGTCGGACGTACTGCCGTCCGGGACAGTCAGGATCGCAGTCTTGTACGCGCTCAATATCGTCTCACGCACAGTCGCGTCGGACGCTGCGCTCAACGGCTGCCAAGGCTGCTCGCTGCCGAGGACCGAAGTGCCAATGGTGGAAGAGTTGGTAGACGAGATCGCCACGCCGCACTCAACCGTGGAGGTGGCCTTAGCGAGTGCCTGAGAGCACGTTAGGCAGACTTGCAGTGGCCCAGTTGGGTTGGTACAGCAGGGGGTACGGGCCTCGGCTAGGGGCACCGTTGCGCCCTTGATGCCCACGAGTGCGTAGGCATCGTCAATGCGCGTTGGCGGATTGACCGCTCCGACGGTCCTCAGTACGGTGGCGAGATTGATGCGATTATGTGACCACGACAGTCGCGAGCACGAGGCAACCATGACCTGGGCGCCCAGCGGAAGCGCATCGATCCACGAAGCGAGTTTCTCCGCGCCATCGCCCTGCGTCTTGGTGTTGAAACACGCCGTCCGAGGCTTATTGGGAGGATCAATGACTGCGACGCACACGCCATCGCGGCCAACTACGAGGCTGTCAAGGCCGCAGCTGGACATGAGATTGAGACCGTTGACGGAGAGCGCGCACGTGCCGGTGCTGGTTGCTGCCGTTGCTTCGAGCCGCAGGTGTGGACACGAATTCGTGTCGCCGAGCAGCAGAGAGGCAGTCGCATCAAATGGCGTGGTGCATGAGAGCGTTGCCGACGCCGAGAGCACCGTAGGCACCGAGACTTGCACCGGACACGCCGCGTTGGTCGCCCATGTGGCCTGGGCGGCGGTCGATGGCGGGTTGAAGAGCAGACGCAGTTCTGGCCGGCTGAGGTTTGTGGCTGGGGAGTAGAAGGAGCGCACGCCTGGGCCGTCCTTGGCATGCAGGAGGACCACTATGGAGCAGCCCTGCACGTTCGTCGATGTACCCACGTCATTGAGTAGCAAGCTCGAGAAGTCGGGGGTTGCATCTGAGGTGAAGCCGAGGTCGTAGGGCTGCATCTCCCACTCGATGGTTTCATTGGTCTGGATGAGGGCATTGAGCATGCCCATCGAAAGAGGGTTCGGGGTGGAGCTGCAGTGGAGCGTTGCGTGCACGAGCGTCAGCACGGAGCCGTCTGCGCCGCTCTGCGGTGTCACGTGCAGCGTGGCGCGTGTCAGGTTGCTGCCGCGGGGCAGGTTGAAGTTGGTGAGCCCGCCAAAGTTAAGCAGCACAGACCGGCCTTGCCGGAGCGTGAGCGCGCCCGAAGCAACCACAACTGCCGCGACGCCTGGAGGTGGCGGCGGTGGTGCCGCGTAGCCAAGGTCGAGCACGGCTGCGGTGGAGTCAGTCAGGTTGAGACCTTGCACCCCTTCGAGGTGAAGGAGCGTCGACGGCACAGTGCAGCGGAGCGACGTCGAGGCAACGGACTTGATGGGGCACGTCACGCCGCAGACGGTCACTCGGCTGCTGGTCTCGGAGAAGCCCGCGCCGTTGATGACGAGCTCGGCGCCACCCGCGAGGCTCACGGTTGCAGGCGAGAGCACCGACAAGATGAGAGTCATGCCGGCAACGGTGGGCAGGCCGGAGCTGCCTCGGGCGGAGCCACCCACGTTCATTAGAGTGACCACCTGCGTGCCTGACAGCGGTGGGTTGGCATTGCACGTGATCTGCGTGGCCGTCGAAGAGTCGGTCGGCACACATGGTGTGCTGCCAATGTAGATCACGTTCGCCGAAGCCGGGCTGAGGAATCCTGAGCCGGAGACCGTGACCAGCCAATTGCTGAGATTCGTCCGATCCGCAACGGCTGCCGTTGTCAGCACAGGCGTGCTGGCGAGCGCGAACAAGAACGAGCGGTTCCCGCCGCCGGCGAGAACGCCTCGTACGCGGACGGCAATCGCCTCAACTTTGTCTGATGTCTGCGTCGCGTGCGCGCTGGTGATGCACGTGGCCTGCGATGCGTTGACGACCAGAACGCGGCAGCGCACGCTGCCAAACCGCACGTCGAGCTCGCCCACGCGGTCGCTCAGACCGTCGCCGTATAGGTTGACAAGCGTTCCGCCAGCAAGGGATCCACTCGTGGGCGACACCGAGCGAATGACGGGCGAAACGCTCACATGAGCTCCAGGAAGTGCAGGCGATGCACCGTTGCCAGCGACGGAGACGCTGATGGTGTGGGGTGCAAAGGAGTCGAGGGAGGGCATGCGGCAGGTAAGGTTCACGAGCGTCCGCATCTGGAGTGTGCACGAGAGAGCGGCGCAATTGGGCGGCACGAAGCTGTTGTCAACTGCGGCCGTGAGCACATCGCATGGCTCGCCACCGACGGTCACGATGTTCTGGTTTGCAGTCAACGAGAGGGCGTGTCCCTGGATCGTGATGACGTCGCCCTGGTTGGCAGTGCGCGGCGACGTGTTCGTGAGCACCGGCGTCATGCTGAGAGCGTACGAAAAGGTGCATCCGCTGGGCATGCCGCAGACGGCGGACTCCACGCCTGAGATTGAGATCAAGGTCTCGCGTGACTCGACAGCCGGCGGAGGTGGCGGAGGGGCAGGCTGGGACCCAAAGGTTGGCAAGTTGGGCGGCGGTGGCGAGGGTGAGGGCGGCGGGGGCGATGGCGGCGAACGGGAGGGTGGCACTGGCGGAGGCGACGGTGCCAGGCGAATGCCACAGTCGGCGCAATCCGTGCCGGTCGCACACTCACTATACTCAGCGCCTTGCCCGCCGTCGTCGCATACGCCGTCACTGACCCATCCGTGCTGAGTACAGGCATTGTTGCACACAAGTGGCGGGAACGGAGGCGGAGGCGGGCTCGGCGGCGGCCGGCTCGGCGCAGGCGGCGGCCTAGGGGGCATTGGTGGGAATGGGGGCGCACGAGGCGAAGGAGGTGGCATTCGAGGCGCAGTGACCGCAGCGCAGAACTGGCTGAGCACCGGAACGCCGTAGCTGACCAGCATCCAGTAGGTTTGATTGTTGGGGGCGATGTATTCGGCCGCCCCTAGGCCGCCAGTTGGCGTCCCCATCACGGAGGGGGCGCAAGGGTTGAGACTGATGCGATCGCACACGCCCAGACGCGAGCAGTAGCCTCGATTTGTCAGTTGGCAGTTTCTGCAGTTGACCACACTTGGGGCGGGCGGCATGCGCGGTAGGGGCGGCGGGCGAGGGGGCGACGGGGGCGACGGGGACGACGGGGGCGGTGGGGGCGAGGGCGGCGGCGATGGGGGAGGCGAGGGTGGTGGCGATGGGGGAGGCGAGGGTGGTGGCGATGGGGGAGGCGAGGGCGGCGGTGATGGGGGAGGCGAGGGTGGTGGCGATGGGGGAGGCGAGGGCGGCGGCGATGGGGGGGGCGAGGGTGGTGGCGATATTGGCGGCGGCGGGCTTGGAGGCGGCGGCGAGGGCGGTGGCGGCGATGGCCGCGGCGGAGAGGGAGGCGAAGGATAGAACGATTCGATCCATTCCTGAAGGTCGGTGGTCTCTGGCACGGCAGGGCCGGTGATGCACGTGAGCCTCGTGGCGTTGCGAGATTGGACGAGGCACGGCACGCTGCCAATCATGATCAGATGGTTGATGGCGGTCCCCTCTGTCTGCGCACTCGAGCCTGCACAGGCCCCCACGCTAGCACCGGTTATGGTGCACGACCCGCCGCCTCCCAGGAAGCCGCCTTCCCCCTCGGCTTGTGGCGGATCGCCCAGGTAGTCAAAGCCCGTGCCGGTGATGGTCAAAAGGGTGCCACCGCCCGCTGAGCCCGAGGCAGGCGACACTCCTGTGATGCTGATCTGATAGAGGAACGTCATATTGTTCATGACGTCTTCGGCCAGGCCGACGCCCGGAACAACCACCGAGACGGTCACGTTGCCCGGCGGTGAGTCCGTCGCCTCGCACAGCACGTGCATGGATTGGGTCGCGTGTGCCGTGTAAGTTGTCGTGTAGTTGCCACGATGGTGACATGGTGCGCTGCCGAGGAAGACCTGAGGAACCACGTGATCGACGACGCTCATCTCGACATCAACGAGCGTACCCGCCCGCCCAGAGGCGGGGGTGACGCTGAAAAGCTGCGGAGGGCTCGTATAGGTAAAGGTCGTCGTCACCCCTGTGGCGCTCAGCGCATACCCAAAGGAGGGTACGTCGAAGGTGATGGGCACTTGACCCGACGGGTGGGCGGATGTGGTGCAGCACAGTGCTCCGGATGTCCGCGACGCATTGGTGGTGACGCACGGTGCCGTGCCGAGCAAGACTGTGGGTGTGTGCAGCGTCGCATTGGGCGCACCCAAGAAGCTGTCGAGGTTGGTGGCGAGGATGCAAAGCTCAAGGCCACCCTGCGTCGATCCCGACGAGTAGGGAAAAGAGTGAATGACCACCGAGTTCTCCACCGAGTATAGATTGAACGATTGCAACTTGGTGCTCCTTGAGAGCACGCTGTCGCTGGCGTCGAGGGCGGAGACACGCACGTGCACAGTGGAATTCGCGGCGGTAGAGGCCGAGGCGGTGGTGAGGCATTCGATCGTGCCCGTGGTGCTCGAGGTGACCGTGCAAGGGGCAAGAACGACCGTGTCGCTGGACATGATGTCCACCATCATCTTGGTCTTATTGGAGCTGAAGCCGCTGCCCGTGAGCACGAGGTGCACGCCGCCCGCCGCACTGCCCGAGGGCGTGCCAGTACTCGTCCTGTCCGAGATCGCCACGCCATCGAGTGAGAGAACTCCCTTTACGCTCAGGCTATTAGCGTTCGTTGCGTAGCCATAGGGCGCCAGGTGCACGAGAATCTTCTCCGTGGCCGCCGCGGAGCAGTCTGGCATCCTGCACGTGATCTGCGTGTTCGTCTGCGACGCCACCACGCACGTGCGTCCGCCACAGACGGTGACTGTCGCACCAGTCACGCTGAAGCCGCTGCCCGTGAGCGTGAGCGTTGCGTTCGCCGCAAGAGCGGTCGCAGAGGCAGCGGTCAACGCTGCTGTGCGTGTGGAAAGGACCTGAAAGCTGCAAAGCTGGCTGGCGCTGGTGGCCGCCTGCACGGGCATGCGGTAGGCTGAGTATGTCTGATTCTCAGGCGAGCCGCAAAGGAAGGACTCGTCGCCGCTGCAAGGCGCGTGGCAATTGACGCCGGCGATCGCATTCGCCGAGGGAACGCTCGAGTAGCAGGAGCACACGTCGCCGTACAAGGAGAAAGCGACGGCGGACGACGCCTGGCATGCGAGATGGCAGCGCTGAGGGCTAACACCACCCTCTCGACGAAGGGTGTAGTTGAAATTGATCACCTGTGTGGGCAGATTGGCTGAGGTATAGCAGCCAAGGTACTGCGCCTCCCAGTTGGTGGCCACGCACGCGGCAGTCGTCTGCGAACGGAGACGAACGCTGAGCAGCGTGGTGTTGGACGCTGCGCTTAGGTAGCGGCCTGGCAGTGGAGTCAGGTCCACACCACCTGGCATCAGGCGTCCGACTGCGACGCTGACGCCCGTGGAGGTGAATGCCTGCGTGGGCGGGGAGAGGCTCGTGTACGTGCGTGTTTGGAGGCCGGCGGAGGAGGACACTCTGAGCATCTCCTTGGCGCCGACGCCGAGGAAAGTTACAGTGAACACGGCCGAGGCGAAACCATCGCCGCTGCGCTGCACCATCACCCTGTCCGATCGCTGCGACCACCAATCGATCGTCGCCGTTGAAGGATTCAATCGATCGACATTATCGGTCCGACCGATCGACACCGAGCTGGGCAGAAGCGAGGTGATGATGGCCGCGGCTACCGCCTCACTGGCTGCCCAGGGCAAGAAGGCGGTGGCGTTGCCGTTGCCGTAGGCCAGGTCGATGCCGCCTGAGAGGCATGAGCCCGTTCCGCTGATGGTGACATTGGCTGTCACCTTTGCTACTCGGACGGTGGACAGGAGCGGCAGGTTGAGCTGGTTCGTGCACGAGGTCCAGGGGGTCGTGAGCGCCAGCACCCACGTCACCGTTCGCTGCCCCACGACGACGGAGATGACGGTCACGCCGCTATACGTATCACCGAGCAGGGGGCGGAAAGCGCTTGGGATGTCCGAGCCCGTCGATGTGATGCTTATGGGCTCCGAGGAGAGGTCTCCGAGCGCGAGCTGCACGGTGCCTCCGCTTATGCCGATGCAGTCGCCGTCATTGCTCGTGCTATTCGAGCAGTTAACGGCCGTGAAGGTGATGGTCTGCTCCAGCTTGGTGGTAGAGGCCTGCGTCAGAGTGATAGACTGCACCTCGTGATGCAGGATGTCGCGGCCCGAGGCCACGTGCATGTACGGCGACGCTGCCTCGGCGAGCGAGGCTGTCCCCGTCGGGTCCAAATCCTTTACGTATCGCGCCGTCTCGCACACGTTGCCGTTGGCAAACATGGTGGAAGCGGCCATGCATGGCTGGTTGAGGTGGATGGCCTGAGTGCGGCCATCGATGGCGCTCGAGCACGCCACGCGGTCGGTGAGGGTGTGGCAGCTGACCATGTTCCCGAGCTTCTCACGCGCCTTCCAGATCGGCGTGGTGGCATCGCGCCGCGCCGGGCAGGCGGCCTGCTGCGTGGGTTGGGACCCGACAACCCACTGCGAGTTCATGCAGGGCCTGCCATTGTTGAACAGGCTGATAGCGGGCACGCAAGGATCACCATTGAGGTCGAAGCTGGCGCAGCAGCGCAGATGGTCACGAATAGTGTCGCATTGTGTGGGTGCTCCATTTGAGCCAGTGGCCATTACGCGGGTGCGCGATGTCAGTCGCCGACGCTCGATCGACGAGTCCACCGGCAGGCGCGTTGTGTGCATGCGAGCACCAACGGCGCAGGGTGGCACCTCTGCGATCCCCCACTGGTTGGTGCTCGACGCGCTGTGGTTGCACTCTAGCCCAAGCCAGTAGCGCTGCCCACTCACGAGCGTCACGCGTGGCGAGACGGCGCTGCTCGTCGACTGCAGCGACGGCCAGACGCGCCGTTCGTACGGCGCGAATATCGTTCGACTTGTGTCGCCTGGAGGCAGCCACTCCACCCTGGCCGTTGTGCTGGAGGGGGGTGCGCTCTCAGCGAAGTGCTGCAGCTCGAAGCGGTACCACTGCCCGCGGGTCAGAAAGATGGAGCCCTGAAGGCCATTCACGGCATTTCCATATGGGCCCGCTCGGATGATTTGCACTTCATCGATGAAGAAGCGGTGATAGGCGAGCAGACTCGTAGCGATGAAAAAGACGTACGTGCCTGTCGCATGTGCCTGGAACTCTCCCGACTGGCGCGTGAAAAGAATTGACGCTCCCGACTGGCGCGAGAAGGTCTGATCAATATTCCAGTCGTAGAGAGTTTCATCGGGGGCGGAGTCGGGCCGCAAGTGGACGTCCCCCTCACAAAGTGTGCAGGTAAAATTGTAGTAGTCGGAGGACGAGCGCCAAAGCTGGATAGCAGTCGTCCACTTCTCTACTTTGACGGCCTTCCGGAGGTGCTCTGCGACGCTTGTGACGCTTGCAAGCGTCGTGGTGCGGTTCGCGATGTCGCTACCGCTCCAGTAGAGCTTGCTCACTGCGTCCTGCCGAAGCATGAATGTCACCTCGCCGTCAACGGGCGCCTCAAACCAGCCGTCGATGAACGTCGTTGTGCCCGCCTCCGTCCAGTCCACGGGCGTTGCGAAAGAGGGCAGCAGCACGTGCTTGCCCGTTGCCCACTGCCAACGGGCACCGCGCTCGCCCGGGCTCGACTTCATCGTGCCGATGGCCACGGGTGGCTCGGCGAGGCCGCTGCTGAGCGGCTCGATGCGGCAGTACAGTGCCACGTCAGTGATCGACGTCACAGCGCACGAGGCACTGCCAACATTGATGCGGAGCGCGGCCGTGTCGGAGCCAAACCCCGTCCCAACAATGGTCAGGTCCGTGCCGCCCGCCAACGAGCCCTCCTTGGGGTAGATTGAGCTGATCCGAGGCAGGAGCTCCGCATCAAATGGGGAACCGGTCGAGAGGTCGATGGCCCCCGAGCCCGAGAAGCCTAGATACGCATTCCCGCGGTGCTTGACGTCGTTGGCGTACAGCGACAGGTTGAAGAAGCCCGCGCTCAGGCCCGACGCGAGCGCGTCGAGCCGGCAGCCAAATTCGGTGTCGCTCGAGAACGCGGTCGCCACCGCGCTCTCTTGGCCAAGTGCACCATCTCCCTCATCGCCGCCGAGGCGCGTGATGCAGCCCACAGTCTCGGTACCCACGTTGGAAGCTTGGCAGTCTTTCTGGCCACACGAGCCGGTGGCCTTGTTGAGGCCGCGGTAGAGCATCGCCATCATCTTGGGGTCACCGGCCACGCCGCCGTCAATGCCGCGGCCGACGACACGCATAAGTGAGCCAGACTCGACCACCGGGGTGAGCATACGGTAGACGCGGGGGGTGGCGCCGACGTCGAAAACGACCATGCAATTGTGGTTGAGTCCCCCCACGTGCCAGCACTGCGCAAGGCGACCCTCCTTTAGGACCCGCATTGGCTCTGTGACAAAACGCCCAGTGAGGTTGTAGTCGGCATCCGGTGCTGGCAGATTCTCGGGGGAAATAATGCAGTGCAGCCGGTTGCGGTTGGAGGTGAAGGGCTGCACGACGCACTCGGCGTCGGCGTTGATGCCGATGAACACCTTCGGCGGCGCGAACGCGGAGCCGATGTCGGTGCCAGATATGTAGATGTGAGTCCCCCCTCCCGAAGAGGCGTGCGAGATCTCCGACTGCCCCGCTCCATTGATCTTCTGGATGACCATGCCCAAGGCGAAGGCGGGCAGCATGAGCAGCACGGCCCATCGACTCATTGCCGCCAAGCCTTGTTCCAGGTCCCTGGCGCGTGGTGCGGTCACAACCTTGTCCACGAGGCAGCAGGCCTAAGCTGCAGCTCTTCAGTTTTCGTCCAACGGCAATCGCGTTTTCCTAACGTGCAAAGTAACTCTATGCATGCACGCCCGTCAGATGGACACGCCAAGTGGTGGACGGTGTTTTTCGGACCCAGGCTGTTCGTGAGAAGTAACCGGGTTCACACTTCTTGATGTTCTAAAAACGGCATGGCCTCGCACGGCTTTCGTCGTCGCTGCCTCGACGGTGAGCGCTGCTGTCGCAATAGGCATCGCTGTCGTCGTTTCCGAGCTGCTACGTCGCGAATTTGCGAAATTGCAACAGGAGGATACTCAGAAGTCGGCGGCCCATGCCCTCCACCACGTTGACGTCAGCTCCAGTGCCAGCTTCAGCCGCGGTCTTGAGAGACAGAACACGGAAGAGTTGCTAGACGCGCCGGCCGCTACTGATGGCCGTATGCGTGCGCGGCGTGTGAGCAAAGACTCTCTCGTTCCCGGTTTCCGCGGCGCACCGGTGGCCCGTGCGCGGGCAAGTCGTCAGCGCTCGAGCACCTCATTGAGCATGCGACGGCAGAGGGATTTGACGTGCTGACGGCCCCAGAGGTGGCGACGCTCTACATGAACACGGGCTACTCGTTCCCGAGTGCTTCGAGCGAGACCTTCCTGGAAGAGAAGTGCGCCGCTAAGAGGCACCTCCTCATGCCTACCGCTCGATGGCCTGCTGAAGGCCTGCTGACGGCCTCCGGATGGCCTGCTGCACAGGTTCACCTTCCAGAAGAACATCCTCAAACTGCAGCTGCAGCTCGAGCGCTGCTACAGCGACCTTGCCGGCAGCACCGGCCGCCCAACGATCGTGGTCTTCGACCGCGGCCTGCGCGACTGCCGCGTGTTCATGTCGGAGGACGAGTGGGCGCGTGGCCTGCAGGAGCTCAATATGGCGCTCCCCGGCGGGCCAATCGGCCGGATCACTGACGAGTACATCTACAAGCGGTACCAATGGCGCCGTCCACATGATGGCCTCTGATGGCCGCTGATGGCCGCTGATGGCCGCTGATGGCCGCTGATGGCCGCTGATGGCCCCGCTGATGGCCTGCCTCCTCAGGTACGACTCCACTTGGGATGATTGGCACTGATGAGCTTCTGAGGAGCCTCTGATGACGTCTGATGGCCTGCCTCCTCAGGTACGACGGCGTCATCCACCTCGTCACCGCGGCCGATGGTGCCGAGGAGCACTACAAATATGGTATTGTTCAAGATGACCGCGGAGGACGCGTTTTCCGGCGCGAGACGCCCTCGGAGGCGATTGAACAGGACCGTAAGCTGCAGGAGGCATGGCAGGCGCACACGCACCACGTGGTCGTGCCCAACGGCGGGGCACGTGGCTTCGTATCGAAGCTCGAAGAGGCGACGGAGGCGGTGCTTGCGATCGCGCGGCTGTTGCATCCGACCGAGGCGCGCGCCGCGCTGAGCAGACCCTATGATTGCCCCCTGATGGCCTTCTGATGACTTTCTGATGAATTTGTGATGACATCTGATCGCTCCTGATAGGTGCGGCGCGCCAAGGAGATCCGCGACGAGCGCGATCGCGCGCGCAGCACTGGCAACGGGCTCGTACGACACGATGTGGCTAGCCCTCTCGGCTCGACGGCCGGTGCGTGATAGGGTCCAAAACGTTCCAGCCACGGTCAGGGTGAGCCAGCTCTCCTAGGGAAATGTTGAAACGGCCTGCATTTGCCCGGAGCCTAGGGGTTCCTAATACCGTTCGAGAGCGGATAATATTCTCTCTCGAAGGAAAAAGGTCGCACTCGAAGGAAAAGTAATCTATTGGTTCAACTGAAATCACCGAGTTTTACATATTGAGAAACGTCAAGCTAATGGAGCCCTTCAAGCTAATGGAGCCCTTCACTTCACTCCTCATCACTCGCAACCTCGAGCGCGCGCCGCTTTTTATCCTGACGTTTGTTCAGCGTCTTCTCGTACGTGACCACTACCTTCAAGTCCCTCGCGCTCAAGTTGAGGATGTCACTGAGCAGCACCCAGCGTGTGTCCTTGTAGCCATCGTCGTCAGCGTCTTCACCAAAGTCACCGTGCACCAGGTACGCATCCTCGTAGTCGGCGTCGTCAATGGCATTTCGGCGCTTCTTCGCCGTCAACTGCCCCGGATCGACGTCGCGCTGGCCGTGGATGGAGTGGATCTTGTAGCAATACGTTGGCGCTGCCTTTGGATTGCGCTCTTCACTCTGCGCCTTGGACCTGCGAGCGATGACGAGCAAGTGCGCGGCCGCCTGGCAAGCGTACTTGCTGCACATCGTGTGCCGAGCGTACTTGAGGATGACCTCCTCCGCCTCGCAGTGAGCACAAGTGCCGCGAATGAGCTCCGGCATCGCTCACCCAGGTACGGTCCAGGTTTACCCGGGTTTTGCGGGAAAAAGTTCAGGTAAACCGGGTTTTACCCGGCTCAAAACCACTGTTTGGCCTTCGTGGGGACGGGTTTGAAAGGGTCGCGGTCCCTCATCACGCCCCACTCAAAAAGTCCGTTTCAACATACACTGGGTCACCCTGACCGTGGCTGGAACGAAAAGTCCCCAAAGTATGGTCCATAATGCAGAGAAAAAGCTTGCAGCAAGCTATTAACGTCAGTCTGCTAGTTTGAGGCCTAACCCCGGCCCACCGCAGACGCACGCCCCCGCCGCGCACACAGCGCACACGGAACACCCCGGAGACCGGTCCCGCGGGGGCCGGGCGGGCGCCCCCCGCCGGTCAGCGGTCTAGAAGATAAATGATATGTAAGTCAGGGTTGAGAACCACTGGCATCCGCAAAAGAACGAGAGGCGGAGGCGACACGTTCAGTGTCTCCGACTGACGCCCTTTGGCGCGAGCGAAAGGCGACACGTGTTCCATTTCACAGAGTTGGACGACGTGAAGTGTGAACAGGAAGGATAGTGCCAGACCGGCTGTTGGCTTCCGTTGAGCGCTGTCGTTAATAGCGCTTTGTGTTGTAGCCGCCGCTTCAATGATCGACCCGCACTTTCCCACTGTCCCCACTCGAGCCCCCGCCTCCCCTGATGACATCAAAACCCGCACCCTAAAAATCGCTTTGCAAATGATGACCATCGCCCGCTACCGCGTCGCCGGCGCGCGGTCCTTCTCAACTGCATCCGGTGTCAGCACTGTGGGCGTTATTGGTCTAGGGCTGATGGGTCATGGGATCGCCCAAGCCGCCGCCGAGAAGGGCTACAAAGTCGTCGCCGTCGAGCTGGAAGAGCGGTTCCTTCAGGGTGGGCTCAAGCGCATTGGGGATAGCGTGAAGAAGATCACGAGCAAGGCAGTGGAAAAAGGCAAGATGGACAAGGCCGTAGGCGATGCGCACATTGCCTCGACCATGGCGCGCATCACGGCCACGACGGACCGCGGTGCTTTGGCCTCGTGTGATGTGATCATCGAGGCCGTCATCGAGAACCTGCAGCTCAAGCAGACGCTGTACGGTGAAATCGGACGCGTCGTCAAGGATAGCTGCATCATCGCGTCAAACACGAGCTCGCTGTCCATTGGGACGATGGCTGGCTACTGCGGCCGCCCGGCGCAGATGATCGGGCTGCACTTCTTCAACCCGGTGCAGATGATGAAGCTCGTCGAGGTCGTGCGCACCGATCAGACCGACCCGAAGATTTTCGCGCGGGCGATGGAGTTCTCGCGCTCGCTCGATAAGACGCCGGTCGAGTGCATCGACACGCCGGGCTTTATCGTCAACCGGCTGCTTGTGCCCTACCTGACGTCGGCCATGCTCCTCGTCGAGCGCGGGGTCGCCACGCCCGCCGACGTCGACACCGCCATGAAGCTGGGCGCGGGCCATCCGATGGGGCCGATGGCCCTCGCTGACTATGTGGGCCTTGACACGTGCTTGAGCATCATCGGGGGCTGGCAGAGCGCCTTTCCAGACGAGCCCGCGTTCAAGGTTCCGGAGTCGCTCCGCGCCAAGGTCGCTGCGGGCAAGCTGGGGCGAAAGACTGGCGAAGGCTTCTGGAAATGGGACGGCGACAAGCTGGCCGCTTGAGCGGAGTGTGCTGCAGCCCCTGGAGGTAGACATCATCAATGCGCTATGAAGGCTCTCCGCTCAGCGCCTCGCAACTTTGCGCAGGCCGCAGGGCGCAGAGCGCACGAGGGCTCGTGGGCGCTGTGGCGCTGGGCACACGACAAAAAGCCTGTGCACGTACACAGAGCGGAGGCGCAGAGGGTTGGGACATGGGGGGTGAGGTACGGTTTGTAGAGGTTCGTTCAAAAAATGGGATTCGTGAAAGGTGTGAACAGTCTCATCGTCGGAACCGCGGTCGTGTGCCGCCGACGCGACGATCCTCTAGACCATCTACACGTGGGCTGCCTCGTGATGGACCCAAACCAGGCAGCTTGGGCGGCCTACTACAGCAGCCAGGCTTATCCGCCACCAGCGTATCCGCCACCCGCGTATCCGCCGCCGGTTTACCCAGGCTACCCGGGTTATGCTCCACCACCGCCATCCTACTATCCACCACCACCACCCGCCCTGCCACCAGGGCCGCCTCCGCTCCCAGGACCACCTCCCGGCCCACCACCTTCGTTCGCTGAATACTCAGCGGCGGCTGCGGCACCAGCACTTCCACCGCCGCCGAGCGAAACCACCACAGCAGCGACTCTTCAACCCACTTCACCAGTTACCGCCGCAGCAGCGTTGCGCCCGACGATGCTCAGCTTCACCTCGGGCGGCACGCAGGCAGGCACCATGCAGCCTGTTTCGAGCACTGCCCTCGTGGCTGCCAGTGCGTCCATGCCCGGGGCCGACGAGGCTGCAGCCGTCGCCGCTATCAAGGAAGCGGCCGCTGCGGCCCTCGGCGGCTCGAGCGCCGATGTGAGCGTCACCGCGGGTGGCATCGTGGTGCAGAAGGGTTACTTCGGGCGACCCGAGCGGATGGTCCCCAAGGAGGTACCGCAGGCACCGCAGCACTTGGCGATGGACCCGCAGCAAGCCATCCACGCTGCGGTTGCTGAGTTCCAGGCGCGCTTTGCCGCCGGCGGCCTCGGCGCTGGTGCCGGCGCGGCGGCAGCCTCGACTGGAGAGGCCGGCGGCGGCGGCGCGCCGCTCCTCAAACTAAACGCCGCCGCCGCGCACCACCTCGTGTCTGCACACCTTGGGCCGGTCCTGCCTGCACCGCCGCAGCCGTTGCGTTTAGTATCGGCCATTCCAGGGGCAGTAGCGGCGGCAGCAGCAGCGGCGGCGGCGGCGGCGGTGGCAGGGCGCGCGGTCGGCCCTGCAGAGCAGCGCGAGGTGGTGCGGGTCGCTCAGCGTGAGAAGGCGGAGCGGGAGGTGAACATGGAGCGTGAGCGTGCGGCGGCCTCCGCTGCCAACGACGCGGCTGAGCGGCGCGCGGCAATGGCCGCACGCTTTGCGGAGCGTAGCGCCATTGCCGATCTGCCATCGGCCACGATCGCGCCGCCGCGTCGCTTCATCAAAGGCCGGTCGGCTGCCGGCGCCGGCGAGGGGCTCGAGGACGATGACAATGACGAGGATTTTGAGGACGGCGATGCCTCGTCCTCGGCCGCCGCCGCCGTCGCCGCCGCTGAGGCCATGATTGAGAACACCCCGGTCGTGATGACGGCCGGTGGGACAGCGGACGCCGCGGCGACGGTCGCCGCATGCGGGGCCGACCGCATCCCAGTTGGTGTGCCGTCGGCGTCGGCCGCAGCGTCTGCCCTGCGGCCGGGGGCGCCAATGTTGACAGCGCCGCTCGACGCGGGAACAGAGCGTGAGATGGCAGCGCGCGCGCAGCTCGGGCTCGGGCAGCGCTCGATTCCAAAAGCGGAAGAAGGGGTGGCCACCTCGGTCAGCTATGAGAAGGCGCCGCCGCCGCACCTCTGGCCGCCGGGCCTCAAGCGCTGGGTCGAAAAGTGTTTCGCGGGCTGTCGTACGTCGCTGGAGCGGGCAGCGATGCAGAAGCAGGTCAAGGCGTGCGTCGACGAGGCGGCCTCAAGAGGCGAATTCCACACAAAAGACTGGGAGCGTGAGCCGCTCCCCAAGCGCGACACGTCGCACGATCGCAAGAGGGAGCGGCTCTACGGCGAGACGCCCACCTTCCTAGAAAAGGAGCGTGCTGATAAGGAACGCAGCGACAAGGAGCGAGGAGACGATAAGGAACGCGAGCGTCGTGACGAGCGCTATCGGCGCGACGAGCACGTACACGAGCGTCGTGACGAGCGGCGCGACCGGCGGGATGACTACGGCGACCGGCGCGGTGGCGACTACGGCAACCGGCGGGACGATTGGCGTGGCCGCGAGCGCGACCCGAGAGAGCGCGATCGCGACCGCCGCGACCGGCGGTATTGAGGTTGTTCTCGAGCCTCTCCGCGGATCGGCTGCGCGCGGGTGTTCGAGCTACGGCGTACTGGGCCGCGGCCGCGGCCGCGGGCGGCCGCGTCGACCGGACCCCGCCGGAGCACGCGGCGCATATCGCACATATTCTGAGATATTTGTTTGGTTACACAGGTTACTCAAAGTTAACAGTTTACGCGGTTCACGTGTCTCGACATGACCTAGATCAGTACAACGACTTGAAAATGCTTTCAAGCGCCTCCCCGCCCCTGCCTGTTGCGTCGACTTTTGTGAGGGCTTCCCGCTTCTTCGGAGGGCCCGCCGCTGCGCGCGGCGTCCGCATCTGTGCTACTGCGGCTGCCAGCTTGGGTGCATCCGATGCCTCGGGTTGGTTCGGCTGCAGCTGCTGGAGGCGTTGCACTAGGACGGCCTTCACACCGGACACTGGCATCCCAAACGCTTTCAGCTTGGCCTTCAGCTCCGTGACGGTCAGAGACTCGAACGAGGGAGCTGCAGCGGCGGAGGGAGATGCGAAGGCGGGCCACGAGTCGGCAGGCACAGACGTGGCGGCCACGACTGGCTCTGGCGATTTGGAAGCGGCTGCGGTGGGGGTAGCGGTAGCGGCAGCAGCGGCAGCGGTACGAGTGGCGGTGGCAGCAGCAGGCTTGGGCGTCTGGCCTGTGGCAGAGGCAGCGGGGATCGCGTCCGTGCTCGCCATCTCCCCTCGACCCTCACGGGGCCTGAGCACGTCATACGAAATCAGAGCCAGCGAGCTGCCAGCGTTCTCGATGCGCAGTCGGCTGCTCGCCCGCATGTGAAGGTGTTGCGTGAGCTCCTTGTTGCCTGAGAGCACCCAAGCCCGCGCGCCACCGCACTCGCGCCGGAGGAACTGGCCGAGGCTGCGCCACGCCTCTTCGCCGCCCTCGAGCCTGATGTCCCATGGCGGGTTCGTCAGCACGAGCTGCGGCGCATCCGGCGGTTGGTAAGCGGCCGCGTCGGCGGCGCTGAAGGAGATGCTCGTCGCGACGCCTGCAGCGCTGGCGGCGCGCTCGGCGAGAGCGAGGTTACCGCGGATGAGGTCGTTGGCCAAGATGGCGCACGGGGCACGTGGCCTGCGCGCCTCGCGCGCCTCCGCCGTCAGCGAGCGCCACGTACTCGGTGACGTGTCTGGCCAGCGCGTGAGGGCGGGCGGCGGCCGGAGCAGCCCGGGCGCCGTGTCGGTAGCGATGAGCGCGGCCTCAATCGGGATGGTCCCCGAGCCGCACATAGGGTCGCACAGCACCTGCGCCGAGGGCGCATACTCCGCATGCAGTAGCATTGCCGCCGCGAGGGTCTCCCGTAGCGCGGCGGCGTGCACCGCCTGCCCAGCGCGATAGCCCCGCTTGTGCATCGAGGCGCCGCCGCTGAGCACGCGGTACAGGCTCGCCTCGCCGTTGTGCACATACAGAAAGAGAGGCAAGTCGGCGTCCTCCGGGTCCACGGACGGCCGCCAGCCATGGCGCTCGCGCAGCGCGTCGCACACTGCATTCTTGACCGTGAGGGCGGTGAAGTGCGAGTGTGCCAGGCCTGACTCCCCGGACCCCTGCGATCCGTCCGGACGCGGCGCGCCGCACCGAAAGCATTCATCCTTGCTTGCAAATACAACGGCGCCGCACGAGACGCAGGTCCAGTCGCCCGGGCGCATGCGACCTGATTCGAGCGCTCGCTGAGTGCCGAGGACAGCCTGCACAGATATGGTCTGCTCTGGCCCGCCTACGAGGTCGCTCCATTCGGCTGCTTCGCGCGTAGCCTCGTACAAATCCTCAGCCCTGTGGACGCCCTCGGAAACTGAAAGCAGCTCCATGATTTTGAGGGCCGTGCGCGACCACAATACCGCACGAGCACCCACCTCGGCACTTCCTGTAAACGCCACTCCAAGTCGCCCTTCAGTCACATCGCTTGCGCCGATGCGAGCAGCTTTCAGTTCAGCGGCTAGAATGGGCTCCACGCCGCCTACGCAGGTGGCGTAGTATCGACAGGGAGGTGGCGCGAGCGCGAGAGCGCAAGCAAAATTGAAGAGGTGCAACATTCGCTGATGACCTGGTGATGACATTTTCATTCGACCTCCACTCATCTCGCGCCAGCTCGCGCCTACATTGTACTCTCCATCACACACGTTCGAGATGACACGTTCACGTACTCGCCACTTGTGCACTCGCAGCACTTGCTGTGCGTCCTCCTCCGCCTCTCTGGTCCCCCACGCCCAGCTGCCAGATGGTCAAGCCGTTGGCATGCCTCTGAGCGCCGCCCTCGCCCGCCGCGCCCTCCACCTCCTCCGCCGCCTCGTCGTCGAGTGACAGCAGCGGGTAGCGCCGCTCGCCCACGGAGACGGCAAGGAGCGGCGCGTATGGGTGTAGAGTCGCCGTGCTGGTCGCCTCCGCAAACGAGAGCAGCGTGCTCGGCGCGGCGCCCTGCGCGTACAGCAGCACTCGGCCGTCCTGCGAGGCACTCAGCACAGCCTCGGTGGTGGCCCCGCCGGCGCTGTCGGCGCCATTGTCCATGGGTGCCAACGCAGTGGCGGCAGGCGGCGTCAGGAGCTCGAAGCCAATCTTTTGGTTCGTAGGGCTTGCGCGGTGGTAGGTAGCAAGGACGCGCCCACTGAGACGCACGTCCCAGCACTGGATGGCGCCGTCACGCCGTGCCGCGCTGTACAGCCGCACGCCGTCGGCCGAGAAGGCGCATTGGGTCACGCCGCCCGTGTGGCCCCGCAGCTCGGTGATGAGTCCCTTGGAAGATTCTGTGTACAGCCCGATGGTGCCTGCGAGCGAGCCCGCCGCAAAGAGCTGCGGCGCATCGGGAGCGAAGGCGAAGCACGAAATGAGCCCGCGCAGCCCGTCGCGCGCGCGGCGCGTGGAGCACGTCGGCCGCAGCGTGCACTCGCGGCCCGGGCGTGACACGTCGAAGACCCGTATGGCGCGCTCAAAGCCCGCGTAGAGGCGTTCGCCGCTGGGCGAGAAGGCGATCGACTGTGCCGCAATCACTTCGTCAAGGTGGTCGTACGGGATGTACGACGCGCGACTTGCGCCCGTGTACGCGTCCCACAAGTGAATTGGGCTGTCGCGGCTTGAGCTCGCAAAGCAGCACGTGGCCGGATTGCTCGAGTCCATGAACGGGTACCACGCGTAGTCGTAGATGGAGTCGGGCGCGCGCACCGTCAGCGTAGAGCACAGCTCCGGACTGTGTGCCGCAGCGGCTGCGGTCGCGTCTCCAGCCTCTGATTCGAGCAGCTCTCCTGGCAACTCAAACAGCCGCAGCATACGGTCCTCGGATGCCGTGAGCAGGCAGAGCCCGTCGGGTGACCACTTGACGCCACGCAGACAGTTGTCCGGCACGTCCGATGCGACGAATTCGTCGTAGACGCCCAGCACGCAGCGTGGGCAGCGGTAGGCCATACGACGACGAAAGCAAGAAAAGGACGCCGGTTTTGGAAAGGACCTGTCATGATTGATAACCTGATACTCCGAGCATGGTGTGCTTTGAGTTTGTCCCTTCACAGATGACTGTATTCATGCTCTTGAGGACAGATCGTTCCAAATGGGGCGCATCCTCACGGTCGATGAGGGAGTAATCGCGGCCATGGCCGCCGCAAGGCAAGCAGCTATGGCCTCGCGGCGCCGGTCGTTGGATGAGGATCCCGAGGACCTCGAGGACCCGTCGTCTGAGCCTGAGGTGGTCCCCACGCCGGTTTTCACCAAGGATAGGACAACCTCAAAGCCGCTCACGCCTGCTGGATTTGAAATGGCAGCTCCCGCGATGGCAACGAATTACGTAGTCTCGAGCTCGCTTGGTGCTGGGAGTTTGCTGCGCAGCCCTGATGATGGCGGCCGTGATGGCGTCCACACGAGCGCTCGCATGCTAGGGGTACCAGCACTCCCAGAACGTCGACCAGAACTCAGCCTGGCCACCGTGTTCAGATGGATGCCCAGCGGGCTTGGACTATCCTTCGTATCGCCGCACGATGAGCTGCCTGGTACGTCCGACGTCGGGCAGCACAAGACGTCGCTCTTCTTGGATAGCCTCACAGTTCCGATCCAACAGCACACCGATCCAACTGCACACCTTGTTGTCTGCAGACCACCGGAGAGGCCCGCGTTGGCCTCTCCGGGCGCCTACGCACCTGGATTTCTATCGGGTGGCGAGTGGATTCGCGCCTGGAGAGCGTCCACGACCGGCGAACCTGGCGCCCTGGACCCCCGCGTGGACCTTTGGCCGGCGTCGCTGCTCAGCTCGGCGCCGGAGCCGCGCGACAAGGGCGACCCGAGCTCGATGCCAACTAACTGCCACGCCTTCAGTTCTCGTTGATTGAATAACCTTAAAAAGGTCGATTTTCACAGCCATTGCACGTGTCGCCATGCCGGACCGAGAGCGGCTCAATATCGTACTCATCGGTACGGATGTGCGCAAGGTCGTCAACAAACCCGAAACCTGGGAAGCATTGCTCTCCGAATGCTCCAGGAAGCTTTCATCCGAGATCACCCGTATATTCAACCTCGAGGGCTTTGAGCTGGACGAATTGAACGATTGCCAGCCTGGTGAGACGCTTGTCTGCTCCCCGGGTGAGATGCTTTGCCGTGTCCCAAGCGCGTGCAGCAGCCAAGGGTCGATGGATTCGAGTACCCTTCCTTGGAGTGTGCCCTCCAGAGCATCGACAACAAGCAGCGAGCAGCCTGTTATGCCGTCCGCGTCCGCATCGGCCATCGTCCAGCCTTCTCCGCCACCTCCGGCGCCGCCTCCTCAAAGCGAGCCGTTCGCGCACCTCACGGTGCTGCAGTCGGCGCCGCTCATTTCGCGCGGCCCCGATGGGAGCATGCATGCCCTGCCGGTGCTCTCGCTCCAGGCGGAGCGCGAGCAGCTCCTCGAGACACTACGTGCAGCCGAGCGCGAGATGAGCGTGCGCTTCGAAACGGCCACCACGGACGCGCTGCGGGCGGTGATGACGATGGGTACGAGTATCTTGCACTGGTCGGGTCACGGCGAGGAGGGCTCAATCGCATTCGAGGATGGCAGCGGCGCGACTCACTCGCTTAGCCCGCAACTGCTCGCGGACACGTGCCTCGCGGGCGACGCACAGAGTACATGCCGACTGGTCTTTGTGTGCGCGTGCCACTCGCAGCCGACGGCGATGGCGTTTGTGCGCGCGGGCGTGCCTCATGTGGTGGGCGTGCGTTCGCAGTCGCTCGTGCTCGATGCGGCGGCGATCACCTTCACTCGCCAATTCTATCTCGCACTAAGCGTGGGCCAATCTGTGAAGAAGGCGTTCGACGTGGCGCAGGCGGCCGTGTGCGCCATGCCGCCGCGCCTGACCTCGCACAAGCCCGCCGCGCTCGAGTCGGGCAAGTTTGTGCTCTTGGGCAATGGCGACCACGAGTCGGCTGTGATCCTTCAACGGCCACCCGGCCTGCTCACCGATAAGACGCGAGCACGCTGCGTGACCAATGTACCAGCCCCTTCGGCGAGCTTCGTGGGCAGGCAGCGACAGATGCACCAGGCGGTCGCGGCACTTTCGGGTACGCGTCGCCGGTGCGTCGTGCTCGTGGGTGCGGGCGGCATCGGCAAGACGGCCCTCGCCTCGAGCGTGTGCCACTACGTTCGCCATCGGCATGCGTTCCCGGACGGCGTCTTCCACACTGAAGTGCGAGGCATCGCCTCCGCGATGCAGCTCACGTACGCCATCGCGCTTGCGCTGCGCTTACCGGGCGTCGCCGAGGCGGACGAGGCTCACGTGGCCGCGGAGGTGATCGGCGCACTCTCAACGAAGCAGTTGCTTTTGTACCTCGACAGGTGTGATGAGCTCACGGGGGGAGGGGAGCAGTCCGCCGGCTTCTCCGACCTCGTGTCAAAGATCCTGCGGCGCTGCCCCAAGGTGAAGCTCCTCCTCACCTGCCGCCGCGAGATCGGCATCCCCGATGAGCAGCCACTTACGATCGCGGTGCCGCAGCTGAGTGAGCTCGAGGCGATCTCGCTGCTGCAGACGATGGCGCGCGTGCCTCCCACGCACGCGGCCTCCATTGCCGAGCTGTGCGGCTGCATGCCGCTCGCGCTGCGCCTGTGTGGCTGCGCGCTCTCGTCACAACGAGTGGCGGTGAGCCCCGATCAGCTGATTGCCAAGCTCGAGTCCGAGACGCGACGCATGCGCGAGTTTCGGCAGATGGCGGCGTCCTCGGGCAATATCTCCGTGGACGCATGCATCGCCTCCTCATTCCACGCACTCTCACCAGTCCTCCAGCTCGCCTTCCTCGCGCTCTGCGAGTTCCCCTCGAGCTTCGACGAGCGAGCCGCCGCGGCGGCCATCGGTGCGGGCGAGGAGGAGGAAGGGGAGGAGGGCGAGGACGAGGACGAGGAGGAAGACGGCGAGGACGGCGAGGAGGAGGGTGATGGTGGCGGCCCCGCTCAATTGCTTCGTTATCTGGAGGAAGCCGCCGCCGCCAACTGTGCGGATGCCAACGCCACGGCTGCCGCCGCATCCTCCACCTCCGGCGCTACCGCCTCGCCCCGCGCCTCCGGTAGCCTGACCAACCTCACGAGCCTCTGGGCAGAAGGAGGTGGCGACAGTGCCGCCGATCGTGTCGGGTGGGTAGGCCGTGCGATGCGCTCGCTGATCAGCGACTCGATGGTCGAGGTGGTTCCTCCCTTGTCGTCAGCGTCGGCGGCGACCGGCGCCGGCGGCGGCTCGAGTTGCACCGGCGCAGCCGAGAGCACGATGCGCTATCGGCTGCATGAGCTGATCCGCTTGTTTGGACAGGGTGTGGTGGAGTCGGCGGGCGAGGCGGGGCGATCAGCCCAGGCGGTCTGGCGCGCGAGGCTGGTGCGTTACTGGACCCGATGGCTCGGTGTGCAGGCCCAGCTGTGCATCATGGAGGACGCGGGTGCCCTCTCCGCCTTCGACAACGAGCGGCACAACATCGAGACGATCCTCGCCGTCTCACGCGAGCATGCTTCCGAGACCTTCCCTGGCTTGCTTGCGAGTGGCAGGCTGCTCTTACGCTACCGACTCGACCCGGGCAGTCGACGCTCGCTCATCCTCGACGCGCTCGAGGTCGCCGAGCGGCACGCCTCGACGGAGCGCACGGCGGCAGATGGTGATCGTGGCCACGCGGTGGTACCAGCGGTCGCACAAGGAAGCGCAGAGGTGCACGCCAGGGCCGTCCTCCCCACCACGCCGAACGCCCACCTTTTGGCGTGCCTTCGCATCGAGCTCGGGTACGTGGACGGCGAGCAGCAGCGGCGTGCGGACGGCTCCGCCGAGTATGCCCGCGCGATCATCCTCACTGCAGGCGTGGACGCGGGTGCGGCTATCCTATACGAGGCCGGGCTGCCATTTCCTGACATGGGTATCGCACCGCCATCGAAGCCACCGCCGTTGCCAATTCACCGTGACGCTTCCAGTGCACCTTCGCTGACCTTGGCCGAGGTGTCGGCAGCGAGCGGCGCAGCATCGGCCAGCGGCAAGGAAGCGGCGGCGCTGGAGGAGGGGGCTGGGCCGACGGCATCAACCGTCCGAGGCCTCGCCAACCTCTCTTCTGTTGACCTCGCATCGGAAGTGGACTTCGACGCGGCGCTGCATGGCTTCATCGCCGACGCGGGTGTTGGCCTCACGCCGCCCTCGGCCCACCACGAGCTCGTGTCCGAGGCACTCAATCTCCTCGCCGTCTCGCTGGACGGGCGCGGCCTAGCGCGCGCCTCTCAGATCATCTTCATCCACACGATCCGCATCCGGCATGCGATGCTGGGCACCGCGCATCCCTTAACTGCCGCCGTTTACAACAACCTGGCCAACTTGTTGCGCGGGAAGGTGCTTGAAGGTGTGCGGCCGGCCAGCGGCAGCGGCGGCGGCAGCGCCGAAGCGCCCCCGTCGCTGATGACGATTTCAAGCGGGAGCTCGAGCGGGCGCAACCTGTCCTTCGGAAATAGCGAGCGCAGTCTGAGCGAGCGCAGCCTGAGCGAGCGCAGCCTGAGCTTCGTCGCGGCCGATGCTGCTGCCACGTCGCGCGCCGCGAGCTCCGAGGCGTTTGTCGAGGCGCTCTACCGGCGCGCTATTGCAGTGCGTGAGCAGGTCTTGGGGCCGAAGAGCCCGACGCTCGCCGCGTCGCTCTCTAACTTTTCGGTGCTGCTCGCGCGCCGGCGCACGGGCGTGGCGATCGAGGAGGCGGAGAGGCTTCTGCGGCGCGGTCTCGCTATACGCCAATCCGTCTTTGGAGAAGAGCATCCGGAGACGGCGAGCAGCTACAACCTGCTAGGCAACCTGCTCTTCTACCAGAAGGGCGAGCTCGATGCAGCGGAGCGGCTCTACCAGCGCGCACTTGCGATCCGTGAGGTGTACTACACGCGCATGTCCGACCGCGTTGGCCAGACGCTGCACAACCTGGCCAGTCTGGCGCGCCAGAAGGGAGACTATGAGAAGGCGGAGCGTCTGTCTGTCGAGTGCCTCCAGATCCGAGAGCGAGTGACGCCGCTCGGGCACAAGGACACAATGTCGACGTGTAAGGTGCTCATGTCTGTCTACAGCAAGCAGGGGAAATTGGAGGATGCGAGGCGCATCCAACGCAAGCTCAAGGCCGCCGAGGAGGAACGTGACAAGTGCTCAAGCGGCGATATGACGTGGCTGCGCGCGAAGGTGCCGTTTCGACCGACGGAGGTGCCGCATGGCTTCCGGCTCACCGGCAGAATCACAGGGCCGCGCAACCTCCACCTGCGCCACATTATGCAGCAGTCCGGAGCCGAGCGCATCTTTCTTCGATTGGGCAATGGGAGCGCCGGCGAGCGCGGCGGCGGCGAGGGGCTCGACGAGGAGCGAGCATCGGAGCATTCGTGGCCAGATGCTCCGGAGGATCTCGGAGGATCTCGGAGGCCAGATGCTCCGGTGGAGGAGGCGGCCGAGGCGACATGCACGCCGGCACCGCCACGACTCGCGTCTCCAGTGAATGGCGCGGCTGCACCTGCGGCCGAGCCGGCATCGCCTGCGCCGTCGACGCCGAAGACGACGCCCGACACGACGCCAACAGCCAACACGCCCACGACGGCGCGGTCGGGCGAGCCGCCTCCCGTGGCGGTGCTCCACGTGCAGGCGTCCTCGGACAAAGCGCTGCGAAGGGCGGTGGAGCTGTGCGAGGATCACCTGCGCAATGTGGGGCTAGACCTTGCGAAGTGGCGTCGACAGCCATCCAGTGGCAACTATAGCGGTGGGGAGGCAGGTGGCGGCAGTGGCGGCGGTGGCAGGAGGGATGGTGGTAAGAGGACGCCGGGGCGTTTGCCGAGCAAGTCGACCACGGCACCCTCGGCCTCCGGTCGGCATAACGTCAGCGGCAGCGGAAGCGGCGGTGCCGCAGGTGGCACAGCCGCGGACGAATTCCCTTCCCTGCCCGGCAGTGGGGCGCCATCGGTGAGTCGCGGCCGCGGCGGTGGCAAGGGTGGCGGCGGCGGCAAGGGCGGCGCTGGCGGCAAGGGCGGCAAGGGCCGCGGCGAGGGCAAGGGAGGCGCCGTGTCGGGCGCTGGGCTCGCGGCTCTCCTTACCGGCAGCGCCGACGAGGTCAGTGAGACGACGGAGGCCTCGGCTGCCTCGCCTGCGGCGCCTGAGGACTTCCCGTCGCTACCGGGCGCGCCCCCCCCTGCCCTGGGCGGTCGAGGGCGTGACGGCGGCAAGTGGGGCGGCGGCGACGGCAAGGGCGGCAAGGGCAGTTTTGCCAAGGGCGGTGTTGCCAAGGGCGGCGGCGAGGGCGCCAGCCGCGGCCGCAGTCGTGGAGTGCGGCATGTTGGGCCGACCTCATCGCGGTGGCCAAGCCGCCAGGAAATGTGATTCGGTTGAACACTAGTCAGACGCGTCTTTTCGCGTGCCGTGTATACGCGGGCGTCGACCGCGATACAACTTACAAGTTGTGAGAGATTTGTAAGTGAACTACGCAAGCTACGTGCTACCCTACCAATCGGCGGCACGGCGGGGACCCCTTCATCCTGGCGGACGCTCACGCGGTTATCTCGTCTCAGAGCTCGGCCTTTGGCCAGCGAGGCGCGCTCGGGGCTACTGGGTTTCCCTTCGGCGTGTATGATGCACAAAGAAAAACTTCCTGACCATACACACCATTGCGGTGGGGGAATTCACACGTATTTATATGGCGTGACTTAGTATATGACGTGAGGAGGTCACAGCGGAGACTGTGCAGGCTGCAGCCCGCCCACGCAGGGTCGCAGGCGTGCGGTCAGCCCCAGTGCCCGCCACGCACGGGCGCGCCGGGCAGGGATTGCGGGAAAGAATGCGATGGACAACGGGTACATGCCCCACTTAAAGCGGACTACCTTAAAATAAGAACATGCAATTCAAGCCCTTTGTAGCAGGTGCACCCCGCGCCCGGGCTGAGGGCCCAGGTGGAGGTGCACACACATTCTACAGATATCTCTGCTGAGCAGGCAGTACGGTAGGTGCACCGGGCTACACAGAGGAGCCCAGGTGTACACAGATGCCAGCTCCCCAACACAACGCCCCCCTGCCGTGCCGTCCCTCCCCCTGCACCCCCTCTCTGCACAACCCCCTCACTGGCCCACTGCACAAACCACCGGCACACCCCCCCCCCCTATCCCTTCCCAAACCCAGCGACAGGAACAGAGTTCGGTTGCTCGTATTCAAGAGGTGCGCCAGCACGCTGCGGCCTCTCTGACGGCATCATCGACGCATGCCGTGTGCGCGAGGGGATGTTGCCTCCAAAGGGTCGTCCTTGGTCGTTGGCTTGGGCCATTTCAACTTACAGGTGTTGCGCCGAAGCGTCGAAGGTGCCGGTCAAGTCATCCTCCTTCGAGGGCGAGCGGTTCGAGGACTGGCCGCGCGCGGAGGAGCCTCCGCGCTGCGATCCCTGGCCGCGCTGCGACTTGTTGCCAGCGTCCAGGTTGGCCATCGAGGCGCGTGCGAGGTGGGCGCTCATACCGACCGATGTCTTGTCGGCGGTGGCCATGGAGGCGTCTGCCTTGCCGTCGAAGGTGCGGTTGAAGGTGGCGAGCCTGGCATCTTCCTTGCCGTCGAAGGTGCGGTTGAAGGTGCTCTCTGCCTTGCCGTCGAAGGTGCTCTCGAAGGCCGTGCCGACAGAGGCCGCGGAGGCCTCGCCACGCGCCGAGGAAGCGCCAGCCGGGACGTTCTTCGAGAGGTTCCGGAACTTGGATTTAGACGCGTTGTAAGCGGGGCTGGAGCGGGGCGAGGGAGCTTCACCGCCGCCACGCACCGAGGGCGTCGCCATTGAGGCTTCATAGGTGTTTTTGGACGCGTCGAACGTGCCCACGCCCTCGACAGACGGGCGGCCGCGCTGAAGACGCACCAGTGGCCGCGCGTCCTTGGCGCCCTTGAGGATGCCGGTCTGGATAGCGGGTGACGCGAGCGCGCCCGCGATGGCCGGCATGTCAGGGCGCTGCGTCGGCTCACGGTGGCAGCACTGCTTGGCGAGGGCGACGATGCTGGCGG
>ERZ761574.32-NODE-32-length-68613-cov-69.911622_pt1 | contig 68613 bp, 32 predicted proteins | sample MGYA00374950_ERZ761574 | MGnify/ENA primary metagenome ERZ761574 (study PRJEB28895, sample SAMN07631631) | mixed culture metagenome | isolation source: Freshwater growth medium | place: USA: Seattle, Washington | collected 2016-10-03 ... | reverse complement strand
CCGCATCCGCGCTGAGACGAGCGCGACCTCCGCCGAGCGACGGCGGACGCGCCCCGCACAAGAAAACTCGCACCCACACACACTCGAGCGCGGAGTTCGCGCGGTCGAGTTCGTCAATTCTTGTCTGGCAATTCGGGTACACTTGCCAAGGCACGCTGAAGAGGACCGTGTGGGACGTCTCCAGAACGGTTTCATCGCTTCGGGGCGCGGCGAAGATCTTCCCCTGCGTTGCCGCCCACGCCCCGAGCTCCGCTGCTGCGACCAGCCCTCCTCCCACCCGATACATCCGCGCGCGTGGTCGCTCATGATGCGTCGCACGCAGAGCATGGTTGTTGACGTCTCCCGGCTGACCCAGCCTCGTCGAGCGGCCTCAGCCAGCGAAGAGGTAAGCACACCGACTCGGCGAACAGACACTCGTCCGAAAAGCTTCAAGACTTGGACTATGGATACAAAATGGGACATGACAAGGTTTGCAGAGTTCGACAAGGACGGAGACGGCAAGTTGAAACTCGAGGAGTTCTACGCGCTGCTGACCACAGGCGATCAAGCTAAAGGCGATGCATCCATACGCAAGAAGGTCACGCTCGATCGGTTCTGGCCTCTATTCAATTCCTACGACCTTGATCAAGATGGCTTTATCGGACTACACGACTTTTGGCGCTGGTCCTTGGGCAATGCCGTCCAGAAGTATGGCGTGGATCGGCTGCTGGCTACCATACGCCAATATGACCAGGACAAGACAAGACTGGATGCCCGCAAGTTTGAGCGGTGGTGCGACGATCAGGGCTTCGGCGCGTGTGCACGCGAACTGTTTCAAGACTTGAATGGCGATGGCAGCGGAACAGTCGACTGTGCAAAGCTCATCCAAACGCTGTCGGAGAGCAAGATTTCGGACGAGCTGCTCGGGCCAATGCACGCGGCTCTTGTGAAGGCATATGACAGCCACGCCCGAGCAAGCCTCGTCGAAGAGATCGACACTAGTAAATGGTTTGCGCCGTTTCGGCTCAACGAGCTGGAGAAGCATCGGCTCAAGTTGCGGCTGGCCATCTCGGATTTGCAGGCTCAACCCGAAACGCGCCAGACGCGGAATGAGATCGCAAAACTAGAGCGGCAAGACGGCGAGCTCGAGCGTATGGTACTCGCCGAGCAACTTCGGGTAGATGACGTGGGTTCCATCATCGAGGAGCTCCGAGCGAACTTATCGCAGAGCGGCGCGTTCATCATCGACCTCATTCATTTATTTGACAAGGATGCCGGGATGAAGCTGCATGTCGGCTTGCCCGAATTCCTGGACGCGATGGTCAAACGGCTGGGCTGTAAAGCCCCAAAGCTTACCCTCGTCGAAGTGTTCCAGCGGCTCGACATAGGTCGCAATGGCGTCCTTAGCTTTGATGACATATTCGAGTTCGTGCGAGGCCGCCGGCACTCCCTTGACAATCGCAGGAGGGTTCTCTCGATGAAGCTCGAGCCACTCCCACAGTCACACCCCAATCGGCTCGGTTCCAAGTTTCAGCCGACACTGGACCAACTCGATTGGGATCCCGAAACATTCCGCTCGCTTGTGAGGCAAATGCTTCAGCGGAATCGCCTCGGCAAAATAAGCATGATCAGAGCGTGGGACCGCGCGCGTGCCGGCTCAGATTTCAGGACATTGGCGCTGAACCGAAGCGAGTTTTGCTCCGAGATGCAGATGCTTTTCAAGGATGAGCACCCCGACCTTTGGGAAAATGAGGTGGAGCAGGTCGTCGAGCGGACGCATCAACTTGTGCTGAGAGAGCAGCTTGTCGCATACGTGTCCGAACGCGCTCAGAGAGCAACTTTTGGCGATGCTCAGAAAGCGCAATTTGAGCTTGCGTCCACTCGCCCTCCTCCCTCGGACGATACGATAGGCGTCATCCATCTTGAACGGTGGCTGGAGAACCCACCAAAGCGCGACGAACTCCCACTCAAAACCTCTGCGCAGATGCTACTTCAGGAACGCCGCCGCCGAGAGGCGAGTCTGGTGCGCCAAGCAACAATGCAGAAGAGCTTCATAGCACCAATGCCCACGCTCGCTGAACAGGAGGCACGGGTGGAGGAGTGCCTTGCGACAGCAGCTGCCAAAGCCCGGTATATTGCAGACGCACGGAAGATTGCGGTGCAGCAGAGCTGGACTTCATCAAACCTCTGCCATAGCTCTGTGCGCCGACATGATGTGTGGCAAGGCGTGATCCCGATGCCAGTGTTGCAACGTTGGGAGGCTCCTGGTGCAACGTTGGAAGCGCCTTCGATGTACAAGCGCATGGTTCATCACAAGATGACGGCCATTATGAGTTACAGTGCCCCAGCGCCCCTCAGCCGCCCCGCGACTTCTTCCGGTGTCCTGGTGCGCTTGAAAGATCGTCCAATGCTTGCCTCTCGCCTCACTTCGAGCAAGATCAGCACAGGAGCTTCAAGCACAGGTGCTTCGAGTGCGCATCATCAGGGTTACCAGGAAAGGAGCGCCTCAGCCACATCGCTCGACACATCGCTCGCGCTACCGCGCCGCCATTATTTGGGCGGTTCTGCAGAGCGGTATTTTGAACTGAAAGGTTCGGCCTGAAACGTGAAACCCACAGCAGCAGCACGCTCCGTCGGCACGAATTTCATGTTTATTGGGGCGGCGGCGGGGCCTTATGGGAGCCGAGCTTTGTTTGGAGGTCACATTTGAGGCTAAGACCAAGATCCTTTCGGGAGAAATCAATTCGAGCGTGACAATAACGACGTCGACGAGATCCTAGATGTATCTCGACGTGTAGATCCGGGGCGGTGCCGGTGGGCGGCCCGGGGAAGAAGGCCCCGCGCCGGGAGGGTCGAGCGCGAACGGTAGAGCAGCTGGTACATGTGTGACTCATCATTATTCAATGGGTGAAGAAATGTCCCATTATCCGCCGCGCCGCGCTCAGATGAGCCACGGAACGTGGCCCGGGACCTCCTAGGGACCTCCGTCGCCACATCCGTCGCACGTCTCCATGTTCGCGTAACAACAACAACGGTCGGCGGGCCAGGCTCGTCTGAGGGGCTCAGACCGGAGAGCTCTCCATCCCCCCCACACCGACACTCTCATTCACACACATTCCGTTCACACAGCTGCCGCCGCGTGCGACGGCGGCACGCTCACTTGAGGCACATCACGGCGCCGAGGATGGCGAAGAAGACTCCGAGACCGGTAAGGCCCCAGTTGACCTTTTTCTCCATCGGCGACATGGCGCCCTTGGTCTCACCGATAGCCATGAGGGCGGGGAAGATGTAGACGAGCGCCGAGCCGAGGATGGCGCCGCCGAGACCCACGATCAGTCCGAGGTCCTTGATGAACAGCGACGAGCCGTTGAGAATGAGTACAAGCGCGAGGGTGAGAAGCACGTGCACAGTCGCTTTGGCGCCGGCGGCCTTCTGGCCAAACATGGCAAGGATGCCCTCGCGCAGGCCGGTCATGTTGAGCGGGTACGAGAAGATAATCGATAGGGCGATCCCGAGGCGGGCGAGGCCCGCGAGCGGGTCCGCGGTCGCGTAGTTGTTGAGGATGAGCCCCTGCGAGGCGCCGCCGAACGTGAGGAACCCGAAGGCCATGATCGAGCCCATCAGGGCGGCGGCGCCGCCAAAGCCAGCGAGGCACACTGTATTGAAGCGCGGCAGCTTGGATGAACCGTCCGCGGGCGGCTGCAGGTCCTCGTAGAACTTGGGCGCGTTGTAATGGGCGAGGTACGCCGACGCGAGCATCGAGAGAAGGACGAACATGCCTGTGTTGAGCAGCGGGCGCGCCACGGTATGCGCGGCGAAGGCGGGCTGTGCGGCGGCGCTGATGGCGGCAAAGTACTTGCCGCCGGGCGCGTACGAGCCATCGAGCAGCCGCAGGAACATGAAAAGTGCCGTGTACAGCGTGCCCGCGGTGCCGATGACGGAGCCAATCGCGAGCTTGGACAGGTCACGCAGCAACGAGAGTGGCAGAAGGACGAAGGCCGAGAGGAGGACGATCCACGCGTTGGGCGTCGTGAGCAGAGCGGGTGCGCCCACGAGCTTCGCAATTGACGCGAACGAGTCGCCCACGATGATCGAGTAGCAGATGGCTGCAGCCATCGTCATGAAGATGACCGTCACATCGGGCAAGATGGCAGTCTTCTCGCCGAAGACCTTGGCCCACGTGTCGCGGTACGAGTTTCCACCCACGGCGGCACCGACACGTGCAATCGACGAGAATGTGTACGCCGAGACGATGCCTGTTGGGAGCAGGATCGCAAACGCTGGCAGCAACGCGACCTTGGAGCTCGAGAAGGCGGCAACACCCGCAGCAAGTGCCAGCACGCCTGAACCAACTATATTCTTGGAGAGATTGATGATGGCGGCGGTCACACTCACTCCAGCTGGTGGCTGGGCGGCGGCCGCCGTTAGCGACGTGGTTGTCCTCAACCGGTGAGGCGCGCGTTGGTGCTGCGCAGAGGCGCGGAGAAGCGGCGCGGGGGCTGGAGCTCCGTGCTGCAACACGAGGTGCTGCCTGGGCGTGAGCGCGAATGCGGACGCGAGCGCAACGAAGGAGAGCAGCAGCAGCCGCGTGTGCAACATCACCATTGACCTCTTCTGGATGGCCGAATCAATCGGTCACGCTGCGTGACGTCGGGGTCTCGGTGCCGTCGGAGGTCTCGATCCACTCTTGAACTGGAGGGGATTGCTGAGGACTTTTTTGGTCTCTTCACAGCCAATGTTTAAAGTTCGACACCCAAGACACCGGACCGGCGTACATACGGATGCGGTTACCATTAGCTCGGGGACCCCCGGACCCCCTATTATCACAGCCATACTCGATCAGCCGCCGGGCCGGGCCGCTTACAGCTCTTTACAGCCAATGTTTATATATTCCAAAGGGATATATTCGACACCCAAGACACCGGACCGGCGTACAAACGTGTGCGGTTACAACTAGCACACCGTGCTAACGGCGTGAAAACGAAAAACCGATCCGTTTATAAACGCAGTTTTCGTCCATTCGACATTCCGTTGAAAAGCGCAACCGCGTCATTGGCGCAATCACTTGTAGTCAACGCTCGCAAAACTCCCGTGTCGTCCCGAGCTCTCACTGTCGCGGAGCTGACAACTGTGTACTCGTCGGCACTCTTGTCTCTTGTCTCTTGCCGTGTCGCCTTGCGACACGACACATTAAACACGGTGCTCGGCGCGGGACATCCGGGGAAACGCGCGAAGCCCTCGCCTATCGCTCACACGAATCAGTCCTGATACATGTACAAAACCCCGGTGTTTCCTTAACACCACCGCCGGGCCGGGTGCCCACAGCTCGTCCCCTCCCTGGGTGGGTCTAGGGTCTAGGGTGGGTCGGCATGCAGCCTTAGGCAATCGTGACGCTCCGGCGCAGCAGCATCGAGAGCTCCAGGAACGTATGCAGATCAACCGAGGCTCGGAGTTGAGGTTGCTGCACGAGTGCCGCGAGGTACGCGTCAAGCTCCACGCGCCGCCGCTCGGCGAATTTCGCATCCTGCGAGGAGAAGGCATACGCGGGTGGCAGCTTGGGCGTGCCTCGAAGCCCTAGGGTCGCGAGCTTGTAGTGGAGCGCCTTGAAGTCCGAGTAGCGCTTGGGAACCTGGTACGAGACGGTGCCGCACTCGACCGCGATCGCGTACAACCATTTGAAGCCATTCTCGGGCCCTCCTTCCCGGGAAGACGCGACGCTGACTGTGAAGCTGCCCAGCACCTGCGTAGGGCTGGGTAGGCCACTCGACGGCCGGGCAGAGCCACTGCGTGACAGGGCCCCGCCACCGCCGTCGCCGCGATTGCTGCCGCCACCGCCGGCACCGCTGCCAGCGCTGCTGCCAGTGCCGTTACCGAGAGAGCTCCTGCCGCCCATCGCGCCTAACGCTGTTTGGCGTTCGACAGCCGCTAGCTTCATGGCAGCGAGGTCGGCGGCGTGCTCCGCCGCCGCTGCGCGCTCTCGCTCTAGCGCCGTGCCGAGCTCCTCAATCTTCGCCTCCGCCGAGCCGAGAGCTGCCCGGAGGGCCCAGTTAGCCTTCTCGAGGAGCGTCGCGTCATCACCGTCTGACGCTTCCATCGCGTGGCTCAGTCGCTCCGCCCTATTGGCCCTCTCTTCGAGGTCCTGGAGGGCCCGACGGCTCAGGGCGAGCACCTCAGCGTTTGCCGCATCCGTCACCACGTGCGCGGCCCGAGCCTCATCCAACTCTGCGCGGCACTGCTGCCATGCGGCGCGCAGCTCAGACGCCTCCGCCTGCGCCGCCTCCGCCGTGGCCTGCGCTGCGGCGCTCGCCGCCTGCGCCTCGCCGATCGAGGAGCGCGCCAAAGCAAGCTCGCCCACAGCGACGGCGTACTTGCTCTCCAGGCTGGTCCCACTCGAGAGGGACGCGACAGCCTCTCGCGCAGTCGCCTCCGCGCGATCGAGCGTCCGCCGAAGGCTGTCCGCCTGCGCCTCACCCGCCACCGCCCGCGCCTCAAGGGCGCTGATCGACTCCGCCGCTGTCGTCTTCGCGCTCAGTAGCTCGGCGGAAGCGCGCTGCAAGGCCGCCGCCGCCGCCGCCGCCGCCGCCGCCGCCGCCGCCGCACTTGCCTCGGCCGCCGCGAGCTTGTCGCTCAACTGGGCCGCCTTCTCCTCCGCCTCGCACCGGCCCAGCTCGATGGACGCTTTCTGCTTCTCCCACGTGGTCCGCTCAATGTGCAACGTCTGCTCCGTCTCACGTAGCCTTCGCTCAAGCGCCTCCGCATCCGCCATCGCCTTCGTGACCGCCTCGAGATCCGCATCCCGTTCGCTCAGCGCCTGACGCGTTTCGGAGATCTGTACCTCCGCCGCCTCGAGCTGCTCCTCGCGAATGCTCAAGGTCCGCCGCGCCTCCGCCGTCTGCTGCTCACAAACCTCGAGCCGCGCGAGCAAGCGCGCGTGCTCGGCGCTTGCCGCTTCGGCGTCGGCAGCGGCCTTCGTGCGCGCCTGCTCAAGCGCCTTCTTCGTAGCTGCGGCCTCGCGCTCGGCGCTGCCCGCTTTGGCCGACGCATCGGCGAGCAGCGCTGCGTTCTTCTCGGCCTTGCTCTCCTCCTCGGCCACACGCTCCTCGGCCACCTGCAGCTTCTCGCGCAGCTGGCGCCTGACTGCCTCGCCCTCTTCGAGCGACTCGCGCAGCGACGCCGCCTCTGCGCGCGCCTTCGATCGGTCTGTGGTCGCTGCTGCGAGCTTGGTGCGAAGGTTCTCTATCTCCTCATCCTTGGTGGCGATGAGGGCCTGAGACATGATGTCCTTCTTGTGCAGCTTCGCGAAGAGCTCGAGCGCGGACGAGAGCTCGAGGAAGTTCGCCACCTCGTCGCTTTTTGAAATAACTGGGTCAGCGAGCACCACCCGCAAAAACTGCGTGAGCGGCTGCTTTCGACTCTCGGCGAGCTGCTGCGCCGCATCTTTGGAGTTGCCGAACACGCTCAACGTCTTGCCGGGCATCTCGGGTATCCCACTGAACTTAGCCTTGAGGGCCTTCTGAAGATCGTCGAACTGCTGGTATCGACGCCTGACAAGGTAACTATTGTACCCGTCCGATTGCGACGAGATCTTGACGACGAAGTAGGCACTAGTCTCGTTTCCCTTGAACTCGATGCGCTGAATCTCTGCCGACAGTCCAGGCTGACGTGCCATCTCGGCGATCACACCCGGCGGGGGCGCTCCTCCATCGGCTTCGTTCATTCCTTTCACAAGGGTCGTGGCTGCACACACCGAGACGTCGGCGTCACCGCGGACCACCCACAAACCTCAAAGTCCACAGCTCCACACAACGGGCCAGAAAGTTGTTCAACACAACGCGCCGCGCGCGACAACGCCTTGCATCTCTTCTATGGATGGACGTGTGACGGCGCCGTGTGTCGGTGCCCCGACGCGCGTGAAAGATTACAGATGCACTGTGTTTTCGAGTGTATACACACGACAACAACAATCAACAAAAGAGGACAATTGAAAGAGGACTCATTCGCTCCCCCTGGAAACCAGGCACACAGGCAGCCTCGAACCATGCGATACACACGAGCCAGGCGCAAGTTCCTCTTATGCAGACGCTCCACCGCGGCGACGCGCCGAGAATGGCGTGTAGCGACGGACCGGTGCCAGCTGGGTGTCAGCGCCCGCAGTAAAGTTCGCCTGACTCGTGGGTGCCTCGCTGGCCCGCGACGATTGCGTCGAGATGACGCCAAGATTGGACCATGGCATTGGGAGCGTCGGTTGCCCATTGTGCCAGCGGGCACGCTCCCACAATCCCGGAATATTGTAATGGCGAGAGAGCTGGAGCTCGTCGTGCTGAAGGAGCCGCTTCAGGCCGCTTGGACGCGGCGGGCAGCCGCGTTCCAGAATGCTCGCGAGGGCGAGTCTTAGTCCCAGACCTTCAAGGCGTGCAGAGGAGCTATTGGCATCCAACAATTTGAAGTGCCATTCTATCAAGAAGTAGTCCACCAGGCAGAGTGAGCGAGTGGTCAACCACCATGGTAGAAGGTCGAATTCTGCGCGCTCTATGTCCAACTTGAGCATCGCATTGTCGTCTTCGCGCAGCGTGCGGTTCAAGTAGGCTCCGAAATCGACGGCTGGGACCGAAAGGACCTTGCGCTGGCCATACTGGCGATGGGATCCAACATAGGCGCTCCTCGGATCTCTATTTTGAGAGAAGGCCACCGTTCCGTCGTGAGTCCAAGCGGCAGCACCGACCACCTCGATGTCGCATGCTTCGCTTCGCTGCGTCAGATTCACGGCCAAGTTGTGCAGCAGCTCCACAAAGCGTGGTTGGGCTTCGACGAGCACCATGAGGTGCAGCTGGGCCTCTGCAGCCGGTCGACCATTTCCACACAGCTGTCGCCATACGCCCAGCGCATCGGCGCCATCGTTCGCACCGACGTCAAGGTAAACGGAGCGATGCGTTCGTGCTGCCTTGAGGAAGGAGGCGAGGGCTGAGGGCATGTCAACTCTGTGCAGACTTAACCTAACCGGTAAAAAGGACACCGGGGGGAGAAGGTTAAAAACCTTACCGGTACAGTATCGTACCGGTAAAAAGACACCGGGGGGAGCCGGGACACACAGTGGACACAGGGTCCGGTAGGTCTGCCGAGCGGCTCGGGAGAAAGTATCCGGTAGAGGCCTGCGGTAAACGGTTCGAAGTCCGGGGGAGCCGGGCTTGAAATCGAAGCAATGTTCACACTCTGCGCACGTGTGAGCTTACCGGTAGCGTACAATGACGGGAGGCTCCAGGCTCTCGCGACCCAGCAGCCCTGATGGCCGAGGACTCGGAGCACGAATGCCGCATCTGCCGTGACCCCACCGGGCCGCTCATCGCACCATGCGCATGCTCGGGCACAATCAAATACTGCCATCTCGAGTGCCTGCTCGAATGGCTCTCCCACTCGCAGACAGAGCGGCTGCGCAGCAAGCCGCGCTGCGGTGTGTGCATGCAGCCCTTCAAGCTGCGTGCCCGTGGTCCACTCGTGTACATGCTTCACCGGCTTCGTGGCCTTGGTAACGCTTCGCGCCGCTTCGCGCCCAAGGTCTGTGACCACGTGCTCCAGCAGCGCTGCTCGCATCTGCATTGCATGTGTGTGCGTGTGCTCGTCGTGGTAGGCGTGCTGCAACTGTGCCTCTGGCAGGCTCAGGTCTGCATGCTCGTCGCGTACGGATGCCTGTGCGCACTGCTCTTACTCGACGCGATGCTCGATGAGCTGCTCGTGCCGGCCGCCCTCCTGCCCATGCTTCACGCGGCGCTGCCACCCGTGTGCGAGGTGCGCCACCGCACGCTGAGCCTCGTCACCGTCCAGCCGATGTCGCGGCGCTTCTCTACGATCCCGAGCCGCCAGTTCAGCGGAGACGGGCGCACATTCAATCAGAAGCAATCGCCGGCAGCGAAGCGCGGCGGCGGCGGCGGTGCGGCCGAGCCTGTGCATGCTGAGGGCGATGCCGCCGGCACCTTCCCAAAGCCGGGCTGGCATCAGCAGTGGCAGCAGGGGCGCCGCGGTGAGCGCGGTGGCAGCCTGCCGCTCCACCAGCGCGTCGGCTCTGCCATCGCGTCCATGGTGCGCCGCGTTGCATCGGGCGCCACGAGGGTCGCGCACTCTGTTGTGCCTCGCCCTCGTCCTGCCTTTGTAGGTAAGTCGTTGGACGAGGGCGAGGCAGGCGCAGCAGTGGCGGAGCCGACGGCGGCCCTTGGAATGATGCGCTCGATCATCTCGCTGCTCCTGAGCACCCTCGTGCCGCCGCTTGCGAACTCGTCGAGCTTCGTCGCGTCTCTCGAGGGCTTTGCACGCCTTGCCGGCTCCGCCCAGCTCCGACGGTGCTACCTCGGGGTGGGTGCGGGCGCGCCGAGCATGGTAGGCGTCGTGGGCGGCGGCGCCAGTGACGCCGGCGGCGGCCGGCCGGCCGATGAAGCAGCAGCGCAGCTGCTGTCGCAGGAGCGCGGGATAGCCAGCATTTTCGGCTGCGAGAGTGGCGACCATGTGTGCCTCTCCCAGCATGCAGCCGTGCTCGCAGCGCACGCAGCGGCCACGGGCCTCGCCAGCAGCGCGCCCGCCGCGGCGCGGCTGGCCACCATCCCCGCGTCGCAGCTCGCAGGCGGCCCTCCGTGGGTGCGCGCGATGGACCCTCGCTTCTATGCGTCCGCGTACGCCTCTGGTCGAGCACATGAGGGCATGCCCGATGGCACCTTCGAGTGGAGATCGCTCTTGCCGATCGATGGCGATGTGCTCGTCCTCTCCGTCCTCATGCTAGGCCTCAACCTAATGGGACTCGCATACGTCCTCGGCGCGTACCAGCGGCCGCTTCTCCTTCGCGCCGAGCACGGGCTGCGCCGCTTCGTTGCGGCGCTCGAGCCGGCAGACATCGAGGCTCCAATGTTTGAAGACCTGGTGCACTCCGTCCTGCAGCTCGGGTGTGCGGCATATGCTGGGCGGGTTGGTCTCGCGCGCGCGGGCCTCCTCGCACATGACACGTACCCACTCGACTTTGGCTCCGGCGCGGGCCTCGCGCTGCATGTGAGCATCGGGCTGCTTACATGGGGCGTGTGGTCGGGTGCATGCGAGGCCATGCAGGCCGTCCAGCACGACTTTGCCAAGTGGCGATGGAGTGCCGACGGCGTGCGCCAGTCGGACTAGCACCTTTCTAATCAAGAATGGGGCCAGTTGACGACGAGCGAGCAGCGCCGGCTACTGAGAGAGTGTGGAGTAGGCTGCCGCAGTACGATATTAGGATACGCGAAGGCGATCGCGGAGGGGCGAGCGTAGGGGGCGAAGCCTTCAGCCAAGTGTGGCGGCAGTGTGGAAGAAGCGCGCCAGCAAGCTGCGCGAGCGGACGAGCACACATGGGATGCGCAACGGCATGCGAGAGGCTGCACATAGAAGATCGGAGTCGCAGTTGTGGACAGCGGAGCCCAAGCGAGGGCCTGGTGTGGGTCTGGACGCGGGTCGCGGGACGGCGGGAGGCGCCATGACGAATTGACAATATGCCCTCGCCCACGCCGCCGCGCGGGAGACACGCCACAGGGGAACGCCACACTAAACGCCACACTCACCAGTCGAGTGACTCGGGTTCGCGTTCGGCTTATCGACGTGCCGGGTCTGAACCGCAAAACCGGTGTACCGCGCGCCGAAAAAATGTATCTAATTTCGTGTCGGTGTACCCGCGCGGGTCGCGCTTTTACGTGTCCTCGCGCGCGGCATGATATGTAGGCGACGACGTCGAGGAGGGAAGTGAATCGCCAATCGCACGGAGAGCGAGAGGTCCCGGCTGACGCGCCATACCCGATACCGTCGTATACCGTCTGTGACTCTGGGACTGGCCACATATGTCATATCGCCGCCGATACACACATTCAGTCATTCACAGCGACACAACACGCACACGTGTGGTCGCACCGCCTCTTGGCGCCTACAGCGCCAGTCCCCAACACCGGTCAAGTTGCGATGGCCAACGTGAGTGAAGCAGCGAGGGAAGCAGCGATGGCGGCATCCAGATCGTAGTCTACTCTCTGTGCACTAAGTGCACGCGGCTGCGGCACCGACTTCCGCGTCGTCGGCGCATCGGCAAGGGAAACAGCGATGACTGCATCCAGCTGGATCTGATCTGCCAGCTCGTAATCTGATCTCTGTGTACGATCGAGGCCCTTGGGTGACGTCGAACGGCTCCCCTCGCGGTCCCTTTGTCGCTGCATACGCCGTGCGGCCTCACGGCCGGCGCGACTATCGCCCGCTACCGTCCCCTTCTTGTCGCCCCCGCCCGCCCCCTTCTTGTCCCCCTTCTTGTCCCCCTTCTTGTCCGAGAGGGTATCCGCCTGCTTCTGCCGATCCCATGCGGCACGGCGCGTAGCGCCGGGCCCAGAACGCATCGTCTTGTGCGAGACCTCGATGTCGGAGAAAGTTCGGATGAAATCCTCCCAACTCATCCAGAAGAGGCCATCGGCAGCGGCATGAAAGTTGAGCGCTTCGGTCACCTGAGGCCACCGACGCCACGTATCCGACGCATCAGACCAGTCGCCAGTCCACTCCGCGTCAGATCCCCAAGGGTTTCGCAGCTTGAGTAGCCGAAATGGCCTGCGTGAAGGGTGCGGGAGCGGCGGAGACGGAGGTTAGAGGGAGGTGGCTTCGAATAGCTTCGAAGGTGGCTGGTCGAATCAGAGCTGTGTAGAGACTCAGTAGAGCTGAGTGCGTGGGTCTCAGTGTGCAGTATGTAACGCTCACCCTCCCTCCAAGTCATGGCCGACGGTGATGGTCATAAGCAGCGAGTACGCGTGCCCCTCGATCAGTCCGTCGGGCCGGCGCCGCTCCAGCTTGCCAGTGGATGCCTCCACCGACGCCGACATGAGGAAATTGCGATTCGACCAGCCCTCGAGTCGCTGCCACAACTCATCGGCAGAGACCTCATCTCCGCTCCGAAACACGAACGTGTTCATTGAATCGTCGCGGAGCTCCCCACGCCGCCATGCGTCATCGCCCATGCGCCGCTCCCAGGTCTCTTGCTTCGTGCAGCCTGTGAGCGCCCGAAATGCCGCTGCCTCATAACCCCCTGCGAGCGATCCATAGCCGCCAAGCATCTTGGCCATCGCTTTCTCAAGAAGCAGCGGCCACATCTCGCCGTTTGGCTTTGCGAAGCACGGCACACCGCCGCGGAGGTGTTCGTATCCTGGAACGTAGTAGCCCGGCTGCAAATTCCTACACGGGACCCGCTCATCAATCACGATTGGCAACGTCGAGCGCTTGCGGTGGTCATACAAGAGCACTGTGTAACGGCCGTCGGGCGCAGCCTCTGCGCCGTGGCCGAAGAAGAGGGCCTCGATCTCCTCGGGGTAGTTGGCGAGGCATGACACTGCAGCGATCAGCCAGCAATCGCCGACGGCCCCTTGCTTCAGGTCGCCCGAGTCGACGGTCCAGAAGAGTGGCATGGGTGGCTCGTCCTTCCCACCGAGTCGCGAGGCAGGTACCCAGATGGGCTCGGCATCGTGCTTCGTGCCTTCTAGGGCGATCGAAGGCATGAAGGTACCGTCGTGGTACATCTTGTGCAGAGACAGCGAGCGTCGCTGCGGAACGTGAGCGCACTTGCGGCGCTTGCGGCGAAAAGCGAGCATGAACGTGAGAGCGCGCTCGGAAAAGTTCACGCACAAGGCCAACGTTGTTACCGACCAACCGGCGAACATAGGCTCCCAACGCAGCTACGCCCTTCGCTAGTTTGTTCACAGTCGTGACTCTCAGTTTCAAGTCTCTCTCTGTCCGTCTGACCGGACGAGACCATGCCCCGCCCGGCGTTCACAGAGTCAAAGTGACCGGCCGCGAGCTCGCCCTCGTCGGCGTCAGCGCCGCTGCCGCCTGCTGCCGCCTCTCCACCCGTGAGCAGGACCGCAAAGCTCGCCATGAGGAGCGCGGCGCCGAGCCACTCGAGCCACGTGTACTCGGTGCCCGCAGCAAGCACGTCCACGAGCATTGTCGCGGGGATGGTGAGCTCGGTGCCAATGGAGATGAAGAGCGGCGTGGTGAGCGCGATGCCCACGGCGATCGAGGTGTTGAAGACGAGGACGAGCACACACGCGCCCAAGAGCACGAGCCACGTCGTCGTCGAGAGCGGCGGGTCTGCCGCCCAGAAACGCTCCTCGAGCCCGCTGTACCCCATGAGCAAGCACGGCGCCGTTCCAAGCGCCACATTGACGAGCCCCAGCAGCGAGAGGAACAGAGCGAGCCGACGCCACGAGAGAGCGCCCGGGAAGGCCCATTTGAACAGGACCTTGTATACCGCTGCGCTCAGAGACGCGACGAGAGCGAGGAGGACACCGAGCAGGGGCGACGCGCCGGTACCGGCACCATCGGAGCGCGCGAGTCCGAGGACGAGAACGCCTCCCACAGCGAGGCCCACACTCATGACCTTGGCGACATTCATCGGCTCTCCGAGCAGCACGCGAGAGAAGAGGGCCACGAAGGCGCTGCAGGACGAGAAGATGGAGGTGACGATCCCGGCCGACGCGAATTGGAGCGCGGACGCGTACGAATAGTTGGCCGCCACCCAGAGCACATAGAAGCCTGCCGCGAGCGCGATAAGCGGCGGCACGGACTGCTGGCAGCAGCGCGGCGGCGTGAGAACCAGTCGCCAACGCAGGCCGCAAGTCACGAGGCGGCCGCCCGCGCCGCCGCCGTCCCACAGCTCCTCGCGCCAGCTCGGCGGGCGCACGCGCGCCGCTGCGCAGCCTGTGCCGCACGCATGCAGCGCAAGGGCGATGGGCAGAACGAAGACCATGAATGACGTGTGCACCCACATCATAAAGAACGGCGCGTGCAGGGATGCAAGGCCGATCTTAGTGAGCTCTGACGAGGCCGTCTGGGAGCCTGCCATGATGAGTACCACCACGAGCCCCGCACCCAGGCGCGGTGGAAGCCCGCAGCACCGGCGCGGCCGCAGGCCCTCGAGAGGGGGCACCCGCTCGAAGCCGGTCGTCGTCTTCAAAGGCTGCGACGGCTGTGGCACTCCGCGTTCAACGACGTATGTCGGGTGCATGCAATTAGTCGGCACGTACAGCTCTTCGTGCGTGAATGCGAAACCGAGCCGGAGCAGCGCCTTACGAGAGGCGGCGTTCTGTGGATGGTGACCCGCGAAAATAGCCGCGGCGCCGAGCTGGCCAAAGGCGTGGGCGAGGACGCTCGCTGCAGCTTCTGGTGCAAGACGCTGCCCCCAGTAGCCGGGCAGCAGATGAAAGCCGATCTCATACTCAATGACACCATCTCTGGCACATTCTGCACGCCTAGGCCGCAGCCCACAACAGCCAACGAAGGCGTCCGTTCCGCGGGTAAAGATGGGATAGTATTGCACGCCGTGCTTTTGCCGCAATAAGTGCTGCTGCTGCAGACGCTCGTCGACCTCTGCATCTGTCCATGGGCCGCCGATCAAACATGTGACTTGCGCGTTGCCCCAGAGCGCGTGTGCGTGCGCTGCGTCGACGTCGTCCCACCAGGCAAAGCGGAGTCGAGTGGTTGGCAGAGGTAGAGAGTCGGTGAAAGAGGTAGAGATGGTCACCATGAGGGACGAGCTGGGATCACCTGACCATCGCACGGAAATCGCGGTCCCCTGTGAATAGTCGCGAGCAGTCGATTCAACTGACCTTTTCGTAAGAAACTGTGTGGCGATTCAACTTACCCTTTCTCAAGAAACTGTGAGCGCTGCCGCGCCACACACGCTGCCCCCCTTTCCACGCATGCGCCTCTGACTCGATGCCTCGATGCGCTCACTCCGCTCACACTCTGCGCCTCACTCTGCGTCGCAGCACTTGCAGCAGAGCGCCACGCCATCGTCACCGATGGTCGCGAATGCGTGGGCCATCACCGCCTGCGTCAGCCGATCCTGCGTGGCACGCCACCCCGGACCATGCCCACCACCGCGCTCGAGCATGTGAGCCAGCTCATGGAGCAGCGTGAGCAGCACCTCGTGAACGAGATCGACGGGCAGGCTAGGCAGGCGAGCGCCAGCCGCGGCGGCGACGCCGGCGCGCGGTCGAGCGCCGAGATGAGCGCCGAGCGCGCGTTGGAGCAGTGGGCACAGGTTGATAATGATCTGCCGCTCGGTGCAGAAGCCGAGATAGCCGGTGTTGGCCGCGTCGTACCCCTCGCACACCACCTCGGCAAGCAGACGCTGCACCGAGGGCAGCGCGCGCGCGACGAGCCGCTTTGCGCCCTTGAGGGCCTCACGGATGCCTCGGAGCGCCGCCTGCGCATCGGGTGGCATCGAGAGCAGATACGAGGCCGAGCCCCGGTCCGCATGCAACCGGCCACCACCGGCGCCCTCGCACACGGCGGTTGGCACGAGCGCCGAGCTCGGCTGCACGCATCCGTCAGAGTTGCTGTCGGCGCCGTCATCGTTGAAGGCGGAGGCCGGAAGCACTTCATTATGGCCAATCACCCCGCGCAGCCGGTTGACCTGTGCGATTTGATCGGCGAGCTGCGCCTGCTGGTCGCCCAGGACGGCGTTTCCGCTCGACGATGAGCCCGCGCTGCCTCCGCCGCTGCCTCCGCCACCTGCGCCCCGGCGCTTGCCGCCACCCGCGGCATCCGGCGGCGGCGGCGCCTCGTCGATGTCGCTCGTGAGGTCGGTCACGGCCGCAGGCTCCACCGCGGCCTTGCGCTTGGCCGTTGGTCGAACGCCCTTGGCACCCGCAGCCGCTCCCTTTGGAGGATGCCCGAGCCCGCGACCGCCCAGAAAGGCGGCTGCCTCACGCTGCACGATCTTGGCGCGCGAGATCGCAGCGTCCACCTGCGCCTCGTCGACGGCCGTCGCGTCGTCAGCGGCCATCGTCTCGAAGATGGCCTGCGTCATGTGGGTGAAAGCCTCGTCAAAGACCCCGAGCTTGCGTTGCACCACGCTGAGCACCGACAAGATCAGCCGACGCGAGAGCGGCTGCAACGGCACGAACGCGTGGTTGCCATGCATGAACGCGACGACAATCTCGCCACTGAAGTGGACCGTGAGCTTACTGACCTCACACGCGCGCAGCAGCTTGCCAAAGGCACTCTGCAGCCGCTTGGCCTGCGGCTCGAGGCTCTGCTTAGCGCCACGAAGCAGCTCGTACACGCAGCGCTCTTGCAGCTCCTCCTCGGACACCTCGTGGAACAAGTGCTTGTTCGCTTTGGGCTCGAGGGGGAGCAGCGGCGCGCCGCGGCGTGCGAGGAAGGCAGAGGCCCACCGGATGAACGGGTCCATGGAGTCGGTGGTCCGCTTCGAGACGAAGAGGGCGCCCCGAGGCACGCCGAAGACGTCGTATAAGAAGAACTCTGGCGCTGCCTCGAGCAGCTGGTTGAGGAAGCGTGGGCTGCTCGTCAGCCACGTGTTCGGCAATCTGGGCTGCCGGAGCGGCTCGAGCAGGCGCAGGCGCAGCGCGCTGTGTGTCGTGGCGCGGAGCACGTGCAACGTAGCCTCGACGAGCTCCTCAGCGTCAACGTCGTTCCGGTCGCGCCCCGACACGTTCATACGGCCGAGGAAGGACATGACCGATCCCTCGAGAGTGGGCTTTCGCACCCAGATCCCGCGGATGTAGATGCCCGGCTGCGGACGCCGCGGCGCGCTCGGTCGGCTGCTCGAGCCACAGCTGCCGCCGCCCGTGCCGCCGAGCGTGGCCGCCGGAAGCACGGGCGGCAGCTCCTTGGCACAAGCGAGGAAGTCCCCGCGTCCGATGCAGAGCGTCTGCGAGCGTGGCACGCTCCAGAAGACTTGGAGGCGCGAGATCGCCTCCGAAAGGAAGGCGGCGCCGATCCCGTCGACGCGGTACGTTTGCACCATGATGTTGTCGCCGCGCACGCAAGGTGTCGGCACGACCTCGTACGTGCCCGGAGCGCCGCCGCGCACCGAGGCGGCGCCGCTCGCCGGCGCGCGGCTGATGGCGGCGGCCTCATTCGTGATGGTGACCTCGAGGACGGTCGAGCAGGCGAAGGTGCCAACGGCCTCGCGCTGCGCGCCCGCAAAGGCCCAGCGCACGTGTCGGCCGCCGCAGAAAAAGTCCCACGCGAGCGCGCGGCATGCACCGTGCGGCAGTGCGAGGAGGGAAACCAGCGCCGTTTTGAAGCCATCGCCGAAGCCTCCAGCGGTCTTGTCGCCGCCCTTAGTCGTGTCAATGACGCCCGTGTCAAGCGCACGCGGGTGCAGGGCGTACGTGTGGTGCTGCTCGATGACGAGCTCGTCCGCGCGCACGCGCAGCACGCACACGTCCTCAGCATCGCACACGAAGGCGATCGTGGTGGCTGAGCCACCCGCGCCGTCTTGAGCACCGTCACGCACCTCGAGGGTGAGGGCGGGGTGGAGGTCCCCAGCCGAGAAGAGCTCGAGGTGGTCGATGGTGTTCTGGAGGAACTCGCGCAGAGGCGGCCACAGGCCACTCCACGAGGCGAGAGGCTTGATCGTTCGCCCCGTGTTGATGCTGCCGCTCGAGAGCGAACGAAGGTCGAAAGCGCACCGCTTGACCGATGCCGCGCGGGCGCGCTGGTACGCCTTGACGGCGGCATCGGTGGGCGACGCGCGAGGCGCGGGAGCGGCGGCGGCGGCGGTGGGCTCAGCCGTTCCGCAGCCGCCGCCGTCGTCGTCGTCGACCGCCGCGGCCGTCAACGCCGTCTTTGCACCCGCTCGGCAGCTGCTGCGATTGGACGTTCGCGCCTGCGCGCCGTGCGGCGAGAGAGGCGCGAGAGGCGCACCTGGCATCGCTGCAGGTGCTGCAGCTCCATCCGCCTCGACCATGTCACCGTCGTCGTCATCCTTGATGGCAAACTGCTTTGAAGCCGCCGCCATTGCGGCCTGGCGTGCTGTCTTGGCAGGCTTGGCTCGTGCCGCCTCGTCACTGTAACTGGACCCAGAGTCGTCGTCGGGTGAGTCACTGCCGCCGCCGTCGTCGTCATCGTCGTCGCTGCTAGCGACCACACGGCGCACCTTACGCTTCCTTATTGCGGCCGCCGCCTTGCTCTTGCCGCTCGTCGCTGCTGGGCATGATCCCGTCGCACGCTTGCGAGCCGGCGGCTGCTTGGGCGGCGGAGCAGTCGCGGCTGGGAGGCCGGCGCTATCCCCCTCGTCGTCGCTCACCAGACTGATGGCCGCCGTCGACATTTGTATGAGCTGCCACCCAAGGGCTTGGTTTGTCACAGGGTTTCCATTAACGAGCGCATCAAAAAGCAGGTTTGTACATGTAACCACACCGCACGAAAACTTGGACTATCCGGAAAGCTCCCCAACCAGGCGCGTCGGCCTCTTGGGAGCAATGCAGCCGCCGTGAGTCGGGCTGTGCGGAAGAGACGGGGAGTGAACACGTGCACACATTTTAAGACTAACTTGAAAACTTCCGAGGGGCACAAGACACTCAGCTCTCCTGAGGGTCCTCGACAGTCCGATGTTGTACACTTGGTCTTGTACATGAATATCAATCCATTTGAGAGCGCTCCCTCACATCTTCAGTGCTCCATAGTGCTCTTGATCTTGGCACGCAGGGAAGCCGCCTTCGCCTCCACCTCGTCGAGCTCTTTGGTGAGAGCCTCCACGTCCGTGCGCTTGCCGGGAGCCGACGAAGCCGACGAAGCCGACGAAGCCTCCATGGGTGCCAGTCGACTCGCCGTTGCACCGGCGTGTTTCTGTGCTGTCTTGGCGTGAGTATTCGCGCGGCGCGAGTGATTAAACTGCGACCACTTCCTTGACAGATCAACCATGAGTTGGTCGTGGAAGTTGACGTGACGGCCGATAGGAGTCGACGGGTTACAAAAGTACGCTGGGGCAATCGACATGCCAAAGGGTCCGCACGAGCACATGGCATGCTTGCGGTGGACGGCGGCCGCCTGATGGAGGAAGTAAGAGGTCTCCTCATCGCGCACGTCTCCGCAGAGCTCGGCCGAGGAGGTACTGCACAAAAGGTTCAGAGTCCACTGGACTCGCATTGCAATCAGGTCTGGCGGGATGTGCCAGTCGCGGACGGACAGCGCCGCGTGGTGCAGCGAGGAGGGACCGTAGCCACCGTTAGTGATGCCGTCGCCAAAGACGGGTGTCTTGGACCCCTCGTTAAAGTACGCCGAGTAGAGCGGCCAGAGGTCGACGGCCTGCCCGCCAGCCTCGAAGAATCCCATAGCGTCGAGAGCATCAAGAGCTAGCTTCTCGACGACGGCGCGCAGCGGGTCGACGCGAGCATTATACGGCTTCTTGAGGCGGCCGAAGAGAGTGTGCCACACGACTTTCGTGCCGCGCTTCTGGACGTCATGCAGCCAGAAGGCCACAAGACGCCCGTAGTGAGAGTACTCAGCAGTGAGTGTCGAGAAGGTCTTGTTGCACTCACACTGGCTGACACATTGGCTGTTGAGATCACCCATCTTCGTGTCGTCATGGAATGTGTTCCCGGTCAGAAGCACGTCGGGGCGCTCAGCCGGCGAGGACGTCTGGTGCAGACCGAGCCGCAGGAGCTCCGACTCAAACTCCGGCTCGACAAGTGTACGGAGCCCGCCGTGGTCTGACAAGTTGAGACCTCCCGAAAACAGGTACTGCAGGGTGAAATTCAGCCGCGAGTCCGTGAACGTGTAGTTGCGGCCCGTGTTATGATAGGTCACGGACACTGGCCCATGCGAGACCTTGAGCGCATTGGCAGTCCGGAACTTGTGCTCCAGGGTGAGCATCTTAAGAGAGAAGACCGGCTCCTTCTCGGCGAGCGTCATCATGAGCTCCAGGGTGAGCTCTTGCAAGACGGAGTCGCCCAGGGCGACGATTCGTTTGTTTCGCAAGCAGCGCTCCAGGTTGCCAGAAGGCCCATTAGGGCGGTAGAATCGGATGGTGTCTGCCAGCCCTTTGCAAGTGCTGAGTAGCTGGCATGGGATGGTTCCAAACAGCCTCGGGGGCGCATCCTGCTGCTGCGATGGTTGCATCGGACACCACGCGTCCGGCTTCCTGCAACTCAAGAAAGACTGTATACCGGTTCCATGCCCCGTGCAATTCGTCAGCTCCGGGAATGCTATTCGCGGCGGAATGACCCCGTACCACTCGAGCAATTGGTTGCGTATCATTGGTGTTTCGACTTGGTCGCACAAGCCCTTGTGATGCTCGCATGTGTCTACGGTGGCTGGTTGTGCGGTGCTGGCAGTCCACAGCACAGCCACCGCCAGAAGTACCGGTACCATGGCGGTGGCGGCCCGAGAACGCACACGTGTGAACGTTAACACGACTGCGCGAAAATCTGACAGAATTTTTACGCTCGTGTATAAAGGCGCCGGGGGGAGCCGGGACAAACACGGGTCACACGGATACCCGGATTACAGTGACCTACAATGAGTCATAGATTTCAACCTCTGTCACACTACCACGTCCAAACGGCAAACGCCGCGCAAACCCACCGGCAACCACACCCGCACGACAGCACCGGTACAGTAGGAAAACACCGTTCCGGGGGAGCCGGCGGAGGGGGGATCAGCCGGGACACAGCGGACGGCAGTTCGCCCCCGGGCTCATCTATCCATACGTGCCACATGCCTGTTTCTTCTCATCCGCGGGCGGCGCACTCGAGCGCGAGCGTTGCCCGCCTCGGGCGCATGTGCGGGGGAGTCCGGCCCCTCGAGCGTCGAGGCCTCTGATGACCGGCCGTGTGCCCGAAGTGTGCCGCGGTGGGAGGCAACGATGGGCTTCACGCGCTCGCTTGCATGCTGATGGCATTCCGATGGCGTGCTGATGCGCTTCATGCGCTCGACCTTCGCGCGAAAGCTCCGCATCGAGCAGCGGCGCTGCTGGGCGCCGAGGCTGCCTTTGTCGCATCAAGCGCTCCTCGCCCTCGTGCGACGCGAGATACGCGGCCGCCTCTTCCGCCTCGACCGACCCCACGGCCCGATCGTGTGTCGTCTGATCGTGTCGAGCACGAGGAGCGCCGTGTCGAGCACGAGCTGCGCCCAGCCGGGGGCAAGCTCGCGCCGGTAGTAGCACACAGAGAGCTGAAGCGCGCTCATGAGCGCAGCGCGTGGCCTGAACTGAAGCAACGGTTGCCGACCACGTGAACAGCTCTTGAGGGCCGTGTGCCGGCAGGCGTTTGCAATGCACCAATCATGATCCCAGAAGTCGGCGGCGCTCGAGGGTTGACTGACGCGACCATTGATATGTTTCCGAGCGAGAGCACGCGCGCGAGTGGTGGTGGCGACTGGCTAGAACGCCGCCGGCCGAACCCGCGCAGCCAGAAGTCGACAAACAGAAAGGCCGAGCGGCCGCACGATAGAACGGATGCCTCACCGCTGTCGTCAGGCTTGTCGGCCGCTTGTGCGTCGGTCACGAGCCCGAATTCGAAGAACGGGGGCCCGTTTATGGGACGGGCCGGCTGCGGACGACGGTGCGGATGCAGCAGCAGCAGCAGCTGGCGGCGCGATCACCGTCGTGGTCGCGGGATGCCCGTTGGCGTGGAGCGTGGTGGAGGTCAATACAGCGGCGGCTCAAGCTCGCTTGCGATAGGCGGCCGGCATGAATGGTGAGCGCTGCTGGGGCACTGCTGGCCGTTTGCGGGGTAACCCAAGCTGCTCGTGTGGCAGAGAGAGCCCAGGAGGCGCGCAGGAGGGGGGCAAATAGTGCAGAGGGAGAATCGCCGAGCCAGGACGGGAACGGGGGGAGGGGTCGAAACGCCCAGGTGGAAATGGCTGGGTCTGGAGCGCCGGGTCCCTCTTCCCATATCAATCACACAACTCTCAAAAATGTCCGGTCGCGGCAAAGGTGGCAAAGGTCTCGGCAAAGGCGGCGCCAAGCGTCACCGCAAGGTCCTCCGCGACAACATCCAGGGCATCACCAAGCCGGCCATCCGCCGTCTTGCTCGCCGTGGTGGTGTCAAGCGCATCTCGGGCCTCATCTACGAGGAGACCCGCGGTGTCCTCAAGGTGTTCCTCGAGAACGTGATCCGCGATGCGGTCACCTACACCGAGCACGCCCGCCGCAAGACCGTCACGGCCATGGACGTCGTGTACGCGCTCAAGCGCCAGGGCCGCACCCTGTACGGCTTCGGCGGCTAAATGCCCCGAGGTTCGACAGAGCCCTCAACAACACAAACCCCGGTGTTTTTTAACACCACCCAAACAGATCCCAGCATCTCTCTTCATGGCATCATCATCCCCCAAAGTACTGGAGTCGGGGACTCTTAGTTATGTGTAGAGCCATAGACGCGATAGTGTGAGTGATACTTGCATGAGGGGTGTTCATAGCGTCTCTGAATGACAGCTTCTCCTTGGCAAAGCGGGAGCAACGAAACATGTCGTCCTTCGCGGACCGCGCGGTGCTCAGCGCGTCGCAGCTGGACGCCATTCGGCATCTCGAACTCTGGGCGCAGGCCAACACGGGCGAAAGCGAGACCACCGGTGCCACCGACGATGATGACGATGCCGACGTGGCCTACTCCCTCGACCCGAACGCGGCGCCACCTCTCGACCCGGAAAATCCCCAGCTCGTGCGCCATCGCAAAGCGGATGCGCCGCCTGGCTCTGTCGCGCCGGTGCGAACGATGGGCGATCTTGAGGCGTTTGTACTGCGAATCGATGCCATCACGCGCAAGGATCTCTACGAGCTTGATCACGCGGAACTGCGCCGTCTCAAGGGCATGCACGACTGTTGCGTGAGAGTCGCCACGGGCGCGGACGAGCTGCGCAGGCGGCTCGACGAAAAGGCGCGGGAATGCGCCTTGATGCGCGGTACGACCTCCGAGATGCTCGCGGAGGTCGGCACGCAGATGCGCAACCTGCGCGAGCAGGCCGCCATCAACGAGGCGCTACATGCCCAGCTAGCACCTCTCGAGGAGGCAAAAGCCGTGGGCGCGACGCTTGACCGGCTCGCGTGGCGCGACGACACGCCGCACTCCCCCGCGCATCCGCTCGTGCAGGCACTCGCCACGCTCGACAAGTCCGCGCGCCACCTGCAGGCGCATGCCCACTGGACCAACTCGGCTGTCCATCTCGCCCAAGTGAACGCCCTGCGTGCGCGCGCGCTGCGGCTGGCGGCCGCGTTGGTCACACGCCCACTGGATGCGCTCACGCTGGCCGCGACAGCGCAGCTCACGCAGCTCGCGCAGCCCGCGCAGCCCGCGGCAGCTGGCAAGTCAACGGCCATCGCCGCCGACATCGGAGGCAGTGCCGGCGCCGGCGCCGGCGCAGGAGCCACGGCTGCTCCTCCCTCCTCCGCCACCGTCGACGGACTAGGGAGTGCCGCAGCACCGATCGCCACATCGGAGAGCGCCGCGGCCGCGCGTGAGGCGCTCGAGACCGAGACACTCTACCTGCGCTTCCGCGAGCTCGCCTTGCGCGTGCGTCCTTGGATTGTGGAGCTCGAGGGCGCACACAAGGGCGCCCCCTCGGGCTCCGAGTTGGGTGCGGTGCTGCGCGAGACCCGGCAGGAGTACTGGCGCCATCGGCGCACGGGCGTCGGGCCGTGCTTGCGCGCGGCGCTCGGGCGCATCGCGCAGGAGGAGGGAGAGCAAGACGTGGCCGCGCAGACGCGCGCCTGCTGCAACCACGTGCTGCGCGTCTGCCGCAACGAGCACGCCCTTTTCCACGCTTTCTTCGCAACCTCCGAAGAGGGCGACGAGGGTGGAGGCGGGGGCGGCCTGGGTGTGGAGCGGAGCGCCGGTGACGGCGTCGGCGGCGCGGCCTCCGAAAAGGTCAGCTCCGATGGCGTCTCAGCCGGGGCGGGCAGTGCGGAGGATGAGGCAGCGGTGCTCGCGGCCGAGATCGAGGCGCTGTGCTATGCCCTCTACGACCACATGCGACCTCTGCTGCTGCGCCAGAGGGAGACATCGCTGCTGTGCGAGGTGGTGCTCGTGTGCCGCACCGAGGTACTCCCGACAATCAGCGACGGCGGCGCGCCGTGCCGCCCCCTCTACCCCATTGTGGAGCGCCTCCTCCAGGATGCGCAGGAGCGTCTCACCTTCCGTGTGCAGACCTTCATCCGGGATGAGATTCGCGCCTTCCGGCCATCTCCCGCCGATCTCGAGTGGCCTCGCGTGGCGGTGGGAGCACCGATGCAACCCTCCGCGGCCGAGCCGCCCACCACGCCGATGGGCGCCACCAGCGCGGCTGCGACCTCTGCGACCGCTGCGACCGCTGCGACCGGAGCCACGCCGGCGACGGCCCTGCCACCTCGCTCTGCGGAGGAGCCTCCGGCCTCTGCTGATGAGACGCGCGGCTCCTCCATGGAGGATGGCTGGTACGTGACGGTGGCACGTGCGCTCTCGTGCCTCGCGCTCCTCTACCGGTGCGTACCACGAAGCGTCTTCGAGGGCTTGGCGCAGGAGATCCTGAGTGAGTGCGCCGCGTCTGTGGAGCGCGCGGCCATGCAAGTGCGCGCGAAGCATCGCGACAGCTCGCGGCTGCACGGCACTCTTTTCTCCATCGCCCAGCTGCTGGTGCTGCGCGAGCAGATCGCCCCCTTCGACACGGCCTTTGCCGTTACGGATCGGGGGCTCGACTTTACGCAGACGCGGGCCATGATGCGCACGATCGTCGAGCGGCGCGGTCGTCTCGGGGGCTTGGGCGGCGTCGTGGAGCTGTTGCAGCAGGGCACTCCATCTCTCGTCAAGTCGCAGCGTGACGCCAAGGTCGCTCTCGACCGCGAGCTGCGCGCCGCGTGCGAGGAGTTCATACGTCACTGCACCGACGCTGTCGCCAAGCCGATCACGAGCCTCGTACACACGCTCGCGCCGCCCGCCGCCGCGGACGGAGCGATGCCGAAGTCCCCCGGAGGGCCGAGCGCGTCCGCCATGCCCAACGACCCGGCCATCGAGGCGGCGATGACGCAGGCCGAGCAGGGTCTCGAGGCCGGTCTGCGGCCCGCGTACGCTCTGATGGCCGCCTATCTGCCCGAGCCTTCGACGCGCGCCATTCTCTTCGCGCCCATTCGGGCCGCCATTATTGATGCTCTCGGCCAGCTGCAGACCATCCTGAACGCCTTCGAGCTCACCGCCCCTAAGGGGCTCAGCCTCAAGCCAGAGAGGCTCAGCCGTCTCGCCGCGGCCGTTGACGCGCTGGGAGGCGCGCCAGCGGCGCGCAAATAAGCTGCCCCGAGTGCGGCGGCGTTCGCTGCACCTGAAGGCTGAAACCACACGCAGGATGAGCTCGATGAACTCGATGAAAGGGTCGGACCGTAGTCGGCCCGGCGCGTCAGTGGGACACTGCGGGGCGGGGAGGGGGGAGAAGATGCAAGCACGGGGACAAAACTCCAGGTGAAAGGCAAGCGGCGGGGAAACGAAAAGGCGGGTCGCACCTAGAAGGCGGTGGCCGCAGGCCGCGGGGTCGGCACCGTCGACAAGAACGGGGGCCGGTAACGAACCCCGATATCCCCTCGCGGTGCCATCCGTTGCGATGATTCACACGAAGGTTGCACAAGGCTCCGATACAAGGCCGATATCGCGGGTCCGGACTCTGGTGCGCGCGGTGCGCCGCAAGCGGACGTGCCGGCCCCGGTGGCCCCCGCCCTCGACGTGCGACCCCGCGCGCCGCCGCCGCCGCCTGTGGGCCCCGCCCTGCCGTGCGCCCGTGCGCGCGGCGTGTCCGCGCGACGACGCGCGGGACCGGCACCGGGCGCGCATTCGATTTTCACAAAGACTTTGAACGGACTCGCCGCGGCTCGAGTTATATCTCGCTCATAGCTCACATATCTCCACGCACGCCACAACCGCACACATACACAAGTCACACATTGGGGATGGGGCACATACACCGCGACCGGACTCGCCGCGCTCCGCTCGCTGTGACGCTGTCCACACAGCACATTCATCAGCACAACCTGCGCAAGCGTCCTGTCGTGGCGTTACATCGGGGCAAGGGACAGCCCTCGCCTCACGAACCGCACACCCGCGGCAAGGGCGACTCGCCACCCCGCTCCCCCCACCCCTGCGGGGTCGTCACGCGGACCCAACGCAGCCGAAGGCTACGTTCGGCCCGCTCCACCATTCGATTCCAGGGGCGCGATTCCGAGCTCAGTGATTGCGGTTCTTGCCCACCTGGACGTGCGCCATCTCACCGAACTCAATGTACTTCTCGCCGTCCTTGAAGCCTTGCGCATCCCGCCGCCACACCTCCGTTTTGCCGCCCATGCCGTGGTCGTCGATCCACGCGTCCGCGATGCGCCCGTCCTTGTAGTTGTAGTCGCCCGAGGCGAGCGAATCGGCGCCGTGGCCCGTGGAGGCGAGGTTGCGCCCGCCGTAGTTATCGTGCGCAGAGCCGCCCTTTGGCCTGCCGTTGGTGTAGATAGTCGAGCCGTAGTTGAATTTGGCGCCCTGCTTGTGGCCGCCATAGCCTGGAATGATGCCCTCGCCGTACAGCGCTGGCTTCTGCGTGCCCGCAACACCCTTGTCACGCGCCTCGGGCGTGTAGTCAGGCTTGCACTCGTGCTGCGCGAACGTCTTCTCGCGCCCCGCCGGCAGCTCGCGCTTGAACTTGCCACTCATCATCGCCTCCATGTCAATGCCTACCTTGCCGTTCGGCGAGACCGGCGTTCCTGGGAGGTGGCCAAGCGGCGAGCCGCCGACCTTGTCGCGCGCGCGGGGCACGTGGCCCGCATAGCCGACAATCACGCCCTTGCCTGTCTCGTCTTTGTACTCAGGGTGATCGATCAGCTGGGACGGCGCGCTGTACAGCTTGTCCATGCCGATCTGCGTAATCCTGAAGGCCGGGCCATCGGGCAGCGTGCCGTACCAGACGGCGGGGTTGGGCACACCCGGCGCGGAGGCGCCAAGCTGCGCGTAGCCGGCCGCCCACTCGCTCGAATCGATGTCTCCATCTCCGTCCTTGTCGAGGTGTGCCAGGCTTGACATCCTCAACCCAGAAGCGCAAAACACGGAGGACTTTTTTCGCCTCGTCGTTTTTCGTGGGACCGAATTGGAACTATGCGGAGAAACTCGAACTTGGCAAAAATCACGCCATGGCAACGCACTAGTCAACTGAAAATTAGTGGCTGCCCTGACTTGTACTCATGAGAAAGCCTGTTCAAAAGCGCCGTAATGGTGGCTCGCATGGCGTCTTCCGACGGAAGTGGTGACGACGAAGCTGCTGTCGTTGGGCCCTATCCTGGTGGTGACGACGAGGATGACGATGCTGCTGTCGTTGGGCCCTATCCTGGTGGTGACGACGAGGATGACGAAGCTGCTGTCGTTGGGCCCTATCCTGGTGGTGACGACGAGGATGACGATGCTGCAGTCATTGGACCCTATCCTGATGGTGACGACGAGGATGACGATGCTGCAGTCATTGGACCCTATCCTGGTGCTGACGACAACGTTGGCGATGAGACGACCGCTCATCCCAGCACACAAGGTGGCGACGAGGATGACGATGCTGCAGTCATTGGACCCTATCCTGATGGTGACGACGAGGATGACGATGCTGCAGTCATTGGACCCTATCCTGGTGCTGACGACAACGTTGGCGATGAGACGACCGCTCATCCCAGCACACAAGGTGGCGGTGGCGACGCTTTCCCAAACACCGCCGCGCGGTATCCGGATGAGGCGGCTGGCAGAAGCGCAGTCACCGAGCATGAGGCGTCCACATCCACTGGCCCACCACCGCGGCGGTGGCGGCCACCCGACTGGTCGAAGCTGCCTGTGATGCACCGGCCGCGGCTCGAGGCGTTCGAGGGCGGGATAATGGTGCGCAGCATGATGCTGACGAGCCAGCCGACGTTCCTCGTCGGTCGCGACGGCGCCCAGGCCGATGTGGTGGTCATGGACGCAACGGTTTCGCGGCAGCACGCAGTGATCATCAACTCGTCGAGCGCCACCTTCATCCAGGACCTCGACTCGGCGCACGGAACATGGTACGATGAGAGCGGCCGCACGCTGCATGTGCCGCGGCTGGGGGTCAAGGTGGGAGAGGATCCGGTGAAGCTCATCGAAGGGAGCACGCTGCGCTTCGGTTCGCTCAAGTCGACAGTCTTCCGCGTGACGGGCCTCGAGCCGCAGAAGGTCGAGAAATGGCAGCCACCTGCGTGGGCCGATGTGCCTGCGCGCGACTGCCGTCTCGAGGTGCGCTCGAACACGGTGTCCAATCCATATTTGGCACACCTGGACGCGGGCGGCGACGTGGAGGAGGTGCTGCCGCTGCGCACGCGCTGCACCTCATTTGGGCGCTCGGCCCAGCATGTCGACTACGTGGTGAAGGATGATTCGGTCTCGCGGCAGCACGCGGCCGTTGTGCACTCTCCGGATGGCGAGAGCTACCTGCTCGACTTGGGCTCCTCCTCGGGCACCTATGTGGAAGGACGGCGCGTGAGTGAGCAGGTCAAGCTCTCCGACGGCATGGCCTTCTCACTTGGCACCTGCAAGATGACGTTCACATACCGGATGGCGGCGCCGTCTGGCGGGAAGCGCAAGAGGTAGAGATGGTGAAGGGCCGCCAAGGGCCGCCAAGACTTCATCTCGAGACTTCATCCGCTCATCCCGGCGGAGCTCGGAGTTGAGGCGCTGCGGGGCGGGTCCGGGTGCGGTGTCTCGCCGCCGCGCCGGTTTGAGGTTCGATGACGGCCGCGACCGTCGCCGTCGGCCCCACATCATTATTGGCTCTACATCGAGCTCTACACGTCGGTCGTCGATTCGGGCAGTTCATATCCGCGGTCTCGTGCCCCACGTGCCTACGAGATTTCAGATTAGACATTCGAGAGTCGCGGTGATTTGCCGCGCGGACGTTCGCCGTGCATTTTTAGATTTTTTTCTCGACGTCTCGAGGTCCGTGTCCGGCGCGGCGTGCTGCCCCCGCCGGGCCGGGCCAGCCCCCGGCTGGCGGGCGACGCGGTACGGGAATCAGTGCGCGCGACGCGCGAGAGGCGCTATCGTACACCCTTCGTACGCATGTCGAATCGATGAAACGAGACGAGTTTCACGACACCTGCGTATCCCTCGGGTGGTCGGATTTAACGTGCACCGCACATCACCGGGTACTGTGAGTTGCCTCTGATGCGCGCGCGCAACGAGACGCGAGTACGACGCGAGCGGCGAGCCGCCCCGGGGCCCCGCCCAGCGCCCAAGCCCGCACGCCCGGCGGGCGCACGGCGGGCGCACGCCTGCACGCCCGGCGATCGGCCTGCGCCCGAAGCGATCAGTTCACGTCAGCTGCTGCACAAAGCTCCACAACGTGCCGACCACGCCAAACGCAGCCACGCCGTATGCCGCCGCGAGCTGCCACGTCGGCAGCCGATCGCCGCAAAAGTGCGCGTAGCAGAGCACCGGGAGCGTGAAGCAAGTGACACCGCCGAGCGCACCGGTGAGCCCGACTATCATTTCGAACCCGGGCAAGAGTGCTGCTGCGACGGCAAGGGAGACGATCATCGCGAGGCGCGCCAGGGCCTGCGTGGCGGGCGTGCCGGCGCCGATCATTTGCTCCATGGCGCGCGACGCGGGCAGCAGCGTGATGGGCATCATCATCACGAGGTTGAGCGACATGAGCAGCTTGACCGCAATCACAAAGGCTCCGTCGTCGAGGTTTTGCATGATTGTCGCGTCCATCCATGCCGACGAGGCGTCGCTCGGGTTGGCGTGCACGCGCCCCGTCGCCTCGCCTAGCGACGCGTACACGGCCAGGCCGAAGCCGATGTAGACGACAAAGAGCGACCAGAACGTCAGGTTCAACACACGATCAAATTGATCGCGGCTCGCCATGTCCGCCTCAATCGAGACCGACTCGAGGTGGCAGCTGAACATGATGAGGGTCACACCGAACAGTAGGCCAATCCCGCCCGGGTCGACAATCTTGAGCTCGTTGATTGGAGGGTGCGGGTAGGCTTCGGATGGTGCAACCACCGTTCCCCAGAGCACCGTGCAAAGCGCGAGGCCGACTGCCACGTTGCCAAACGCCATCGCCGCCTCGAAGGCTGGGTGCGATGTGTCGCGAAGCAGAATGAGTGGGGCTTCGATTGCGGCGATGATGGCAAAGGTCTGCGGGCGCGAAATCATCGACGCGACAAACGGCTGCACCGAGGTGCAGATGAAGGCAAAGTAGCCAAGCGAGCTGCCGAACTGCCCGACTATACAAAGGACGGTGAGAACACGCTCCGCTCTTGGGGCGTAGAGCCCAGCAACGGCGGTGTACTCGATGCGGCCGTCGTCATCCTTTGCGTGCCCACGGCGACGTAGCTCACGCACAGCCTCGAGCATGGTCCAAGTTGTGAATAGGGAGACCACGCCCATCAATAAGGAGACCGCTGAGCCGAGCAGCAACCCACTAGCACGGATTGCTGGTGGGAGCGCAAAGATGCCTGTCCCGACGATTGCTTTGACGAGTGCAGCAGATGCGGTCACGACCGTGGTCCCTTTCCTTTTCGAAGGAGTGATGAAGGGCTCGCTCAAGGCACTCTGCATCGCTGGCGCTGCACTCCCCGACGGCAGTGAGCACTCCCCGACGGCAGTGAGCACACGAGGGCGTGAGTGACTGACTGGCTTGCTTCGCGAAGATCACGTGAGATGCGCAGTCTCAAGTCGGACTGCGTCTTGCGTGAATTCGGTCCTATGGGATTGAACTGACATGACTTTTCACAGTGTGCGCACCGGTAGCAAACTTTCGCTTCGTCGCGGGCGCGATTCAAAACAAAGAAGAGATGCAAAGGGCGCAGCAATCTCTGGTAGATTCGTGCCCCTCCTCCTCGAAGTCCCTGTGGTGCAGGCGGACTGCGTGAGCGCCAGCGCTGCGGCTAAACACAGTCGCCGGCGCCCATGGACGACACACTCCGCCAGGCGCGCCAGAGGCTCGCGGCGATGACGGCTGCTGCCGACGCGATGTCATCGCCATCGAACCGGGTGAGCGTGGATCTCGGCAAGAAGATGGCTGCGCTCAATAGACAGGCTGACGATCTCCTTTCGGCGAAGGCCGTGACCGAGCTGACGTCGCTGGAGTGCGAGCGTATGGGGATTGCGAACATGCAATCGTCGTCTCTGGTTGCTGAGCCAAAGATAGCAACGCCAGGTAGAACTGCCGAGCGACCACCAGCTGCGACGAAGGCAATCTCCGTCAATCCTGTCGGCGGCGAGACGTCATCCCCGTTCTTGAGATCACTGAGATCGGGCGGGTCAACGGTGCCATCCTACGACGATGACCATCGGCGACAAGAGTTCCGCGACGTGGCCAACACATTGAGCTCCTTCACTGCGTCGCTGCCAGTGGACAGGCCGCTAATGAGCGAGTCGCCGGATTGGATGGCGCGGACGCGCTCCACATCGTTTGCGGCCGCACATGGCCCATCATTCAAACCGCCGGTGCCGCCACCTTCCCATGCACCCACGTTCGGGTCGCCCAGCCTCAAAAATGGCGAGCTGTTCCCAGCACCCAGCCTGATGTCGCTGCCTCGAGCCGCGAGCTATTCGGCGACGTTCTCGTCGCCCGCCGCAGCTGATGCCTCGGCGAACTATGCCATGGACGCCGCCGTGCACTATGCGGCAAGCCTTGGCGGCGCGCCGGCACTCTCGCGCGGCTCAGCCGGCGAGGGCCTGTTGGCGAGCCACGCATCGTCCATACCGTTCGAATTGGAGACCCGAACGGCGCCGCCGCCCATCGAGGCTGCTCGTGCTGCTCTTCGGGGATGCGCGCGCACACCGAGCACGTCCGCACTCAAGATGGCCTCTGAGGCGCCGGCCTCTGGCGGCGAGAAGGAGCGTCTGGCCCTCTTCGATCGCGTGCAGCGCACGTCGCTGCCAATGCCGCTGCCCCTCTCTGATACTCTCGCAGATGGCGTGGTCACTGAACTTACGAGTGCAGAGTACGAGGCGCAGCTGCGCCTGCAGGCGCGCGCGTCTTCGGACCGACCCGCCACAACCACGGAGGTTGCGGCCGGCGTGCCGCGATCACCGACCCCTCTATCGCGCATCGACTCAGATGTGGGAGTCACCTATTTTAACGGCGACGGTGGGCCGACCACGTCAATGAACGCTTCTCCCGGGCCGTCGCACGGCGCTGGCGCATCGCCGTGGGCGACCGGCAGAGTCACGCCAGGGACGCAATCGTCTCATCAAGACTACATGAGCCGATATATGCAGGGGTCGCCGTCGACTGGTCGGCTGGAGACAGCTTCGAGCGCAGCGCGCTATGCCGCGGCGCGGAGTACGATTGACGGCGCGACGCTGCTGGAAGGCCTCAATGGCTCCCTTGACCTCCTCGTTGAGTCCCCCTCAATGCCGCGCCAGCCCCTCTCTGACATTGGCCGCTCAGTGTGCTCCTCGGATCCCGACGGCTTCGTGCACCATGTTAGCTCGCCCGCACGCGTGCCTCACATCGTGAAGAAATCGCCCATCCACATCGCGGGCGTGCCTCTCTGCCTGTGCCTCAAGTGCTACGACTGCCCTTGCTCGTGCATCGGCGGCGGGCCCGTGGCGCGGGCCGCGGCTCTGCCACGGCTCTTCTGAGCTCTGAGCCTTTGCGCTCAGATGATTACTTGACTCAGATGAGTAGGTTATGTGCGAGACGACGCTTACAGAAGGGCGCCCACGTGCCCGAGAGCGCAGCTTAAAGCGCAGCGCGTGGCTTGTTTTCCCGTCATTGGCGTGGATCACACTCAGAGCGTGGATCGCACTTGCGCTTGCAGAGCGAGCACGTCGAAATTCTTTCAATGGGCGGGTTACATGTATTCCATCTCGGAGTCCTCGGGGTCGGGGCGCGGTGACTGTGCGCGCGCGAAATCGGAACTGTAATAAATATTGCGAAAGGGTCAGTTGAATCGACACACAAGTTACCGACCAGCCACTACCACACGAAACACTGCCACGCAGTGGTCGCGTCGCTTCGACGCGTCGCTCGGCGTGGACTAACACTTACTAGTATTGCACGCGCGGAGTGTTCGAACAGCTGACTTTTCACAGTTTCGAACACTTCCTCAACGCCCAAAGTCGCACAGACTCTGACCCGCCGAACGCTCTCTGCCGAGACCCGGCCTGACCTGATGTCTGACAAAGTGGACGACGTCGAGAAAGTCGACAAGCATATCTCGCGCAAGTACGACATCCAGCAGAAGCTCGGAAAGGGCGCTTACGCGGTGGTCTTCAAGGCAATCGACAAGAAGACAAAGGACGTAGTGGCCATCAAAAAGATCTTTGACGCCTTCCAGAACCAGACAGACGCGCAGCGTACCTTCCGCGAGATCGCCTACCTGCTGATGCTGCAGGGCGTGCAGTGCTTCAACAGCTCCGCCGACGCGGCTTCGTCAAAGGCAGTGGCGGCGAGCGGCGGCATCGCACACCCAAACATCATCAAGTTGCGAAACTTTCACAAGGCCGAGAATGACAAGGACGTGTACCTCGTCTTCGACTTCATGGAGACGGACCTGCATGCTGTCGTTCGCGCCAATATCCTTGAGCCCGTACACAAGCAGTTCATCGTGTACCAGTCGCTCAAGGCGCTCAAATACTGCCACACGGCGGGATTGCTGCACCGCGACCTGAAGCCGTCCAACCTGCTGCTCAACGAGGACTGCGTGCTCAAGGTTGCCGACTTTGGGCTTGCGCGCGCACTGCACGAGATCGAGGGCATGGCCGAACCCGCGGGCACGCTTACCGATTACGTTGCGACGCGATGGTACCGCGCGCCCGAGATCCTGCTCGGCTCGACGTCGTACACGCGCGCGGTGGACGTGTGGGCGCTGGGGTGCATCATCGCCGAGATGTTCATAGGAAAGCCGCTGCTTGCCGGCTCGTCGACGATCAACCAGATCGAGCGCATCGTCGAGGTAACCGGCGTGCCCGACGCGCCGACAATTGAGGCGCTGCGCTCCAAGTACGCGGCGACTATGCTCAGAGAGCCCGTCAACCTCATCGATAAGTACCCGCCTGCAACCGCGGGGTACCGGCTGGGCATGCTGCGCGAGAAGATGAAGGGCGCGCCGGAGGAGGCCATACAGATGGTCTGCGCGATGCTCGAGGTCGATCCGTCCAAGCGCATGGACGTGCACGGCGCGCTCGCGCACGCGTGGATGAAACCATTCCGAAAGGAGGACGAGGACAAGCAGGATGTGTGTGAGCCGCTCAAAGCGTGCATCGACGATGACACCAAGCTGAGCGTGAACGACTACCGGGACGAGCTCTACAAGGGGCTCAAGCTCCTGGCCAAGGGCGACAAGACGGAGACCTCCTCAAACAAGTTTTTCAAAATGTTTCCTTCGCGCTCCGCTCGATGAGGTTGCACGCATGCACGCTGGCGGAGCGCCTACACGCGGTGATTGCGGAGTCGTCGTATCTGCCGGTCCCCACATGCGATGACGTGAGCTCGGGGGAGATGTGCTGGAGCTCGGCGCGTGCGTGTGCGGTTCACCGGTCTCTCTCTTGACACCAATTAGTGAATAGAGGGAGTCCGTCGCGCGTCCGGCCCGATCGGCGACCGCCGACCGACCCTCAGCCTCACCCTGCACCCCGAGCCGCTCGGTGCGACGTGCTTTTCGGTCGCGATCCCGATCGCTGCCCGGCTCGACCGGGTCGACGCCGGTCGCCGCCGGGTGCCGCTCGCCGCTCGGGCCTCGGCCGCGGTCGCCCCCACGTGAATCCGAAATCGGGCACCCTCGATTTGCCGCGGCGGTCCACACTTTACCACACAGCTTACACGCGATCACAACACGTCGGTGCTCGATGGCAGCGCGATTTCTTTGATTTGGTTACGCCGTGAGTTCTGAGAGTATGCCCTCCACGTGTCGTACGCAAGCCTCGAGCAGATGAGCATGGAGATCAAGGTGCCGAGTGGGTTGAAGTGATCAAAGCGCCAGCTATCGACCTCACCCAAGGCTGCGCTCGATGTGCCTATCGAAACGAAGGTGTGGCCGGCCGCGTGCCACTGCGCCCACCTACCGTCACCGCCGTTGGAGACTGAGCTGAGCTGGAAACTGCGGCGGAAGCATAGGTAGAAGGCCATGAGGCATGCCCAGAAGCAAACATTCGGAGTCCCGCGCAGCGACAGTGACGCAGGCACCGTGTATGCCAGAGCCAGCGCCGCGAAACAATAATCTCCATCTCGCCGGCATCCAGGGCCAGGCTTGCGCCAATAAATTATGCTGGCCACGGCGCTCAAGCCACTTAGCGTGCACAATATGTACTGGTGGAGCACTCCCGCAAAGGCCGAGCTGCATCCCATCACGATCGAAGAGCCCATCAAGAGCCGGCTGGTCCAGGGCGGGTAGATTACGTCGTTGAAACCGAGAACTCCGATTGAGTCGTTGCGCCCCAGAGTCATTGTCGAGCCGATCTCACCCCATCTTTTACGAAGGACGGACAAAAATGGCAAAACATTGTCGCGGCGGCGGCAAAAAGATCATGCAAAGCGCGGGGAAAGTTTTACAAGAGTTGTGCGGATTCCCACATCTGTGAATCGTGCTTGTACGTGTTGTGTGTATTAACATGAATTCCGATTTCCCACGATTTACTTGTATGCCGACAGTTGAGCCAGCAGAGCCGTCGGCTTGGAGCGCGTGGACATCAACCACAATTCGGAACAGTGCGACCGTCGATGGTGCAACACGAGCCGTAACCTCGCCGGCTCCGAACGGGCCGAGCGCATGGATGCCACTCGAGAACATGCCGCCCGTGCAGCAGCCACTCGGAGCAGCAACGAGCATTCAGCCACCCGCGGCAGCGACAAAGCCCAAAGGCAGCTCGACGCATGTGGCGCCAGCTGCTGCTGCCAGGGCAAGAGCTGGAGCGCCAGAACGCTCGCACGCCCCGCTTCGTGAGCAGCGGGCCACCACTGCAAGCATCAACTGCGTCACGGGCTCGCTGCTCTCACTTGCGCTTGCACAGCAGGTGGACGGGCCATGACCATGGTTCAAAGGTGCACCAGTGGCGTGTCTCGCGTCTCTCGCGTCTCTCGACGGTCGCCCAGATCAGGTTGCAGCAGTCTGCAACATTGTCGCACGTGTCGACGGCGTGCTCAGCAGCCAATCTCGTCGCGAATGCTCCTGCTGTATAATTGGCATGGATGGGACGTCGTACTCGGCGTCTGGTCATGTGTTTGCATCAAGGGCGGACTGACGACCGAGTACAATTGTAGGCGTGATTTCCCCGTGATTTCGACGTGGCGTCACGTCATCGTCGGCCCTTGCGGCATGGCGCGCTGAGGACGGCTTTTGGCGAGCATGCGCTACCGTTTTAGGTGCGGACAGATATCCCTGTTTCTTCGACGGCCTCGGCGCACAGCAGTCACACTTCACAGCAGTCACAGGCCGCTCAGCGGATTAGGTTTAGGAATTTGAAGATAGGACTGAGTCAGACTGAGTGTGTTGACCGTTAGACCGATCTCCGATGGGAGCGGAGCCGCCTTTTGAGACGGTGGTGTGGAAGCAGATGCTTGCTTGGTAGTGTGGTCTGATGGGGAAAGGACGGAAATGATTTTCTTCGGTCCCAGTAAGAAATAGCCATGTTGGAAGCCCAGCCACGGCCTGGGCGCGCGCCCGTGCCGCGACCCGCCGATTCAGGCGCTTTCGCAGACATTCCCGCACGTCAAACGGCTCCGCGCCATCACCATCACTCACGGCCCGCGTCTCGCGTCTCACTCTGTACAGGCTTATGGAAACTCGCTCCGGGCGATCGGAGAGGGCGGCTGTAGAGAAGTCAGGGTGTGCTCTCCGCACCGCCCGACGCTTTTAGCGCCCGCGTGTCCCTCCGGCACCACCCATGCACAGCACTCTTCCCACCAGTCGCGTTGCGCGGCTTTGGCGCATACGCTTCCACCCACTCTCCAAAGCGCGACTCGTTGCCCGTGCGCTTGCCTTCTTCTGCCTGCCTGACCCCAGCTCGTGCGCTCCTGTCTCCTCGCAGCTCTCGGACCCGCAGCAAGCGGGCTCAGGAGAAAGAGCCACTCGCCTCCGTCGCTCAGCCCAAGAGGTGCGCCGCTGGCCGCCCGTCCGCCTGCATCCTGCATGCCAATTGCTGACGGACAGCACGGTCGCCTCGACCACTTCTCTCCTTGCCAGGGCGCGAGCCGGTGAAGCGAGCTCCTCGGCCAGCTCTTCCAACCGCAAACGCAAGCAGCCAGCCATGTCGGATCGTGAAACCTCTGCAGCGTCGGGCGCCTCCACAGGCGGCTCGGGCGCGTCTTCCCTCAAAGCGGCCGCCGCGGCAAGCGGCGCGGCCGGCTCGTCTTCTGGTGGCAGCTCCAGCGAGCCGCCGCGGCGCACCCTCTCTGCGGAGGAGGCAGCCGAGCAGGAGGCGCTCGAGCGCCTCGAGGAGAGCGCCGCGGCCAACGCGCAGTCCTGGGGCGCGCCGAGCAGCGCCCTTCAGGGACTGCTGCGCAAGCTGGGCGCGGGCCTCGATGACCTCCTGCCCTCGATCTCCGCCTCACACTCGAAGCTCAAGGTGATCCTCTCCGGACTCAAGACGGACGATGAGGGCCGGCAGCTCGTCGCGCTCAACGAGCTCTGCGAGCTTCTCTCCATCGGTGCGCGGCGCCCCGCCCCTCATGAGCGGATCGGGGGGGACTGTGCTCGGAAAGCCCTCCCCCCGTTTTGCACACGCATCTTGACCGCCACCGGTCGCTAAATAACGTCACCGTTGCGCGCGCGCGTGTGCCCTCTCGCCCTCGGCAGGTACCGAGGACTCGATGGCTTCCATGTCCGTCGACGTCTTCATCCCTCTGCTCGTGCAGATGATGCGCAAGGAGCACAATGCCGACATCATGTTGCTCGCAGCGCGTGCCATGTGCCACATGATGGACGTGCTGCCCTCGTCGTCCGCGGCGCTCGTACACTACGACGCGGTGCCCCTCTTCTGCGAAAAGCTCCTCTCGATCGAGTACATCGACCTTGCCGAGCAGTCGCTCCAGGCGCTTGAGAAGCTCTCACACGAGCACCCCCTCGCCATCCTGCGCGCGGGTGGCATGCTCGCAGTGCTACAATACGTTGACTTTTTCGCGACGGGCGTGCAGCGCGTGGCCGTCTCGACGGCGGCCAACATGTGCCGCGGGCTGCCGCTCGAGTGCGCGCACCTGGTGCAAGAAGCGGTGCCGCTGATGACCAACCTCCTCAACCATCACGACCAAAAGGTACTCGAGCACGTGTGCTTGGGCTTCGCGCGGCTGGTGGACGACTTCGCATCCTCGGCGACCAAGCTCGAGATGCTCGCGTCGCACGGGCTGCTCCCCGCGCTGCTCAGGCTGATCTCGACGATGGTCGCGGGTGGCGCCTCCTCGGCCGACGTGACCCTCTCGCCCTCTACATGCACGATGCTCCTTCGCATGCTCGCCACTCTCGCGCGCGGATCTCCCAACCTGGCGCTGCAGCTGCTGCAGCAGGAGGTGGCGGCCAAGCTGCGCGACATCCTTCTCACCGACGAGTCGCTTGCATCAGGCGTGGGTGCGCCCGCCAGCCGCCCGCAAGACCAGATGCACCAGATCCTCTCGCTGTGCAACGAGCTGCTGCCCGCGCCACGCAGCGCGCCGAGCGGCGGCGGGCGCAGCGCGCACCCCAAGCGCCGATCACGCCAGGCCGACGGTGACGAGGAGGACGCCGAACCTTCCGAAAAGGTCTCGGACCGCGAGCGGCTGCTGATGGAGGAGCCCCACCTGCTTGGCGATTATGCGGAGCACCTCTTTCCAGTGCTGCTACAGGCGCACTCAAGCGCGGCCAACGCGGGCGTGCGCACCAAGTGTCTCTCGGCCATCTCTAAGGTGGTTTGCCTGCACTCGGCTTCCGGCCTCGAAGGGCTGCTTCGCGATCTCCCCTTCGCCTCGTTCATCGCGTCGCTGCTCTCGGCGCAAGATCCGAGCCAGGCCCTCGCCGCGTTCGGCATCGCCCAGACGCTCCTCGAGAAGCTGCCGCACATCTACCACGAGCGCTTTCTGCGCGAGGGTGTCTTCCACGCAGTGCATGCCCTCACCCAAAGCGCACCGCCCAAGGGCGCCACGACGCCCGCCGCGCCCGCTGTCGAGCCGCCCGCCGCCGCGCCGAGCAGCAGTGTCGCGCCACGCCGCGCCTCGCGCTCGTCGAGCATAGGCGAGGCCGGCAGCAGCGGCGGTGCGATCGGCAGCGGGGCGGCAGGCTCAAAGGCTGTGGCTTCGTCGCCGGCGGCAGCGGCCGCCCCGTCGACAGCACCACCGCCGGCCACGGCCGCGCCGGTGGCGAACCGGACGCCCGACTTGGCCACGGCAACGCTAGTGGTGCGTGCGCACAAGTTCAAGGCGCAGTTTATCGCGACCGACGCGAAGCTCTCGCGCGCGCTCGCGGCGGGCGACGGCTCGGCGTCGCTCGCGAGCTTGCGTGCGCTTGCCGCGCGCATCTCCGACCCGACCCTGTACTCGACGATGCACCCGCTCGTCAACCTGGCGGCCGCGCCGCTGCTGGCGCACGCGGACGTAGCGGCGCTCCGTGACGTGGCGCAGATGCTCTCGCCTTCGCATCCCGAGGGCATCACCACCTTTGAGTTCGCGCAGTCTGGGCTCGTGGAAGCGCTGCTGGCCTACCTGACGGCCGACGCTGAAGCGGAAAAAGCGGAGGCGGCAAGTGGCGATGCGGCGAGTGGCGTGGGCGGGCCCGCTCTGGGCACGGAGCGCCGCACCTTCCGCCTGCTCGCCTTCTGCCATCTCTTCCTGGGCACGCCCTCGCCCTCGCCGCCCGCCTCAGCCGTCGCCGAGTTGACCGCCAAGAAGACGCGCGCGTCTACTCGCTCGGCGGCGCTGCCGCCGCCGCTCAAGGCACCGACCGACGAAGAGGTGACGCACGCGGCCCGCCTGGGCGCGGGTGGCGCCACTTTTGGGTTGCTCGTGGCGAAGCTGCAGGAGGCGATTAATTTGATGGAAAGCCTGCCGCTGCTTCTCACCGAGGGCTCGTCCACGGACACCGCCTCGGCCGGCCTCAAGGCGCTCACGCAGCCCTTCAAGCTGCGGCTGCAGCGCGCGCCGGGCACCTCGGCCTCGCTGCGTGAGTATTCGACCAATGTAGTGCTCATCGAGCCGCTCGCCTCGGTGGCCGCCATCGAGGAGTTCCTCTGGCCCAAAGTGCGCCGCGACGTATCGCTCCGGCATATGCTGCGCGACCCAGTGGAGGGCGGTGACGGCTCGTCGATTGATGCAGTCGCCGCCGCTGCTGCGGCGGCGGCCGCGGCGGCCTCCTCGTCCGCCGCCGCCGCAGCCGCCGCAGCCGCCGCCGCCGCAGCCGCCGCAGCCGCCGCCTCGGTCACGTCCGCGGGTGGCTCGGCGGCGGGCAAGCTGCCGGTGCGTGGCGAGCGGGCGGTGGCCAAGGGCACGCGCAGCGGTGGATCCGGCGCGAATGTCGAGGGTGTCTTTGGTGCCGACGAGGACGAAGCGGACGCCGAGGAGTCCTTGGCCGAAGTTGACGATGACGACGACGACGAGGACGACGACGACGACGACGACGACGACGACGATGAGGGCGACGGCATGCTTGCGTCGCCCGCACTCGCCTCCTCGATCGATGCCGAATGCGTGCACGATCTCGAGATCTCTTCCCCACCGCACGGCGCCGCCGCCGCCACTAAGGCTGTCCCTTCCGCCCTGCTGCTCCCTGCAGCGGCCGCGAGCTCGGCGGCCGCCTCCTCCTCTGCCGCCGCCGCCCTGCGCAAGCCCAGTGGTCGCGCCGCCGCCGCCGCCGCCGCCGCCGCCGCCGCCGCCGCCGCCGCTGCTGCTGCCGCTGCCGCCTCCTCGTCGGTGTCGACGCCTCCCGCATCAGAGGCCGCGGCGGCCGGAGCCGTCCGCTCGGCGAGTGCGGCGCCACTGCCGCCGGCGATGGCGTCGGCAGCCACGGCCACGGCCGAGGGGAGCAGCGGCGTGAGCACGGGCGTGACGGTGACGGGCCCCGACGGGCGCTTTCACCACCTCGGACTGCTATTCAATGGACGGCTACTCCCCTTTTCGATGACCATCTTTGAGGCCATTCGCCAGTATGGGACCATGCCGCGCCTTGCGATCCCCACGCCCGCCGGTGGATCGGACGGCGCAGGTGAGGGCAGCTCGACGGCGGTGGCGGCCGGCGCCGAGGGCGAGGGCGGCGCGCAGCCGCCGCCGCGGCCGACACTGCAGTCGTCGATTGGGCAGCGGCTCTGGGCCGACGTCTACTCGATCAGCTACCAACCGCTGCGCGAGGAGGACCGCGCTCGGGTCATGGCGTCCGAGGGCGGCGAGGGAACCGCGCCACCGTCGTCGTCTCTCGCCGCGGACGGCGTGCCCGCCGCGGCGGCCTCCGCAGCCGGGGGCAAAGGCTGGTCGCTGAAGGTGCTGCCCCACGAGCGCGAGCCACTGCTTGCTCTGCTCGCCGCCGAGCCGCCTGCGCTCGCTACCGAGGGTGGCTCGGCGGCGCCGCTGCTGCAGCTTCTCTGGACGCTCACCAAGCTCGACGCGCACGGCGCCGCCCTCTACGAGCGCGCCGGCATGGGCGCGGCGTCCGGCGCGCCGCCACCGGCGGCGCACGTGTCCGCGTTCGTCAACCGCAAGCTGAACGCCAAGCTGCAGCGCCAGTTGGCTGACCCTCTGGCGCTGTGCGCGCGCGCTCTGCCCAGCTGGTGCGCCTCGCTCGCGAGCGGCTGCCCAGAGCTCTTTGCCTTCGAGGCGCGCCGGCTGCTGCTCCAGTCGACGGCGTTTGGCCTCTCGCGCGCGCTGCAGCGGCTGCAGCAGCACTCACAAGAGGGCGCCGCCGCGCCCAACGACGCCTCGGCGAGCGAGCGCGGCGCTGAACTTCGTCTCGGTCGGCTGCCGCGCCAGAAGGTGCGCATCTCGCGCTCGCGCGTGGTCGACTCGGCCCTCAAGGTCATTGACCTGTACGCGGCGCAGAAGGCGTCGCTCGAGGTAGAATACTTTGGCGAGGCGGGCACTGGCCTCGGACCGACGCTCGAGTTCTATACGCTGGTCTCGCGCGAGCTGCGCCGTTCCGAGCTGCGCCTGTGGGTGGACGAGTCCGCGTCGGCCGCGTCTGCCAAGGAGGTCAGCGACATGGACAAGATCAAGACCGGCGACGAGGAGGCATCGTACGTGTACGCTGCGTGCGGGCTGTACCCTCGCCCCATTGCGCAGGGCGCAGACGGCAGCGGCGTGCCAGCGCGCACCTTGCAGCTCTTTGGCTTCATGGGCAAGTTCGTCGCCAAGGCGATGCTCGACAATCGGCTGGTCGATCTGCCCTTTTGCCAGACGTTCTATAAGCAGCTGCTTGGCGAGCCCCTCTCTCTCGCCGACCTGGCAGAGGTTAACCCGTCGCTCGCGAGCCAGCTGCAGAAGCTGCAACGCCTCGCGCACCAGCGCACGGCGCTGCTGCGCGGGGGCGCCAAACCGTCAGACGCGTCCGTCAAGGCACTCAAGCTCGACGGCGTCGAGGTGGGCGACCTCGGACTCGACCTAACATTGCCTGGCGCGCCCGAGATCGAGCTCTGCCCCGACGGCGGTGCGCGGGACGTAACACTCGACAACGTGGGCGAGTACGTGCAGCGCGTGCTCGACGTGTACCTCGTCGAGGCGGTGCTTGCGCAGATCAAGGCCTTCCGCGAGGGCTTCTCGGCCGTCTTCCCAATCGAGCACCTGAGCGCCTTCGCGCCGTCCGAGCTCGACTGCGTGCTCAACGGCTCCAAGGAGGCGTGGGAGGTGAGCACCATCGTCGAGTACCTCAAGTTCGACCACGGGTACACGCGCGCCTCGAAGGCCATCGGCTTTCTGCTCGAGATCCTATGCGAGATGAGCCCGGGCGAGGTGGCCACCTTCCTCAAGTTTGTGACGGGCTCGCCGCGGCTGCCCGTGGGCGGCCTCGCGCGACTGAACCCTCGCCTCACCATCGTGCAGAAGCGGCCCGAGGATGGCATCTCACCCGACGCGTACCTGCCCTCGGTGATGACTTGCGCCAACTATGTCAAGCTGCCTGACTACTCGAGCAAGGTAGTCATGAAGCAGCGCCTCTTCACCGCGATCAATGAGGGCCAGGGCGCGTTCTACCTCTCGTAAGCGACGGCGGCGACGGCGGCAGGGGTGAAAGCAACGGCTGCGGCGTACGCCGCGGCTCCATGGCAGCGGGTGGGGCGAGTACGCAGATGGACGAGAGTGACAGTAAGAACAAGAGCGCATGTAGAAGTGCGTGGCGCCGGGCGTGACGTGATGAGATTCGGAGTACCGACCGTCGACCCTGGAGGTGCAGGGCCGCCATCGACATGCATACGGGAGAGAGCAGGCGGTTTTGTGCGCGTCTGGGGCGGCGGAGCTCCACACACTCCAGTGTAACCAGGGGCCCTTCGGAGAATGAGATGAGACGACCGGAGGGGATGTGCAGTGGCGCGCGTGGCGCGTGTTCGGCCGCGCCGGTTCCGGTACTAGCCGCACGGGCGCAGGGCGGTGCGGTGAGCAGGTCTTCAGGCAGGTCTGGCACGTTTGATGGACAGAGCACACGCCGATTAACACACGCACACATTAGCGTCCTCACAGCACACGACTCACGAGCTCACACCTCGGGCGTCGCCGTCGGGCGTCGGCGTTGACCGCTGGAGAGACCGACCTCATTAGTGTTTACTACTGAGGGTGCGTGCCGTCCGTTCGGCGCGGGGGGCTTTGACGAAACTGACTGTTGATACTTACCGGAGGCTCCGCGGTGGTTCTTTTTTCCTACCGGTATCGGTGCGGGTGCCCGGCTGGCTCGCCCCGGATCGGCCACCTCGGGCTCGGAACATGCTTGCTCTTCTGCTCTCTGCGGCGCCCGCCCAGCAGTCGGTGAGCATTGGCGCGTCGGGGACACTCCGCATCGTCCACATTAGCGATACACACTACCACCCGTTGCAGCCCTCATGCAAAGACGTGCCTGAGGGGCAGCCCTGCTCGCACCGTAACACGACCACCTTTCTCGAATCAGTGCTCCGCAAGGAGCAGCCCCACCTGGTCGCGTACACGGGCGACATCATCGATGGGGACTCCAAACCGCCCAAGGATGCGATGGACGATCTGTATGGGGTCGCCATCACCGCTGAGCTCCCATGGGCCGCATCGCTCGGAAACCACGACGAGGAGAGCTTCCTCTCACGCGATGAGGTTATGCAGTACATCACGAGCATGCCGCGCACCAAGACCGAGTACGGCCCCGTTGCCGGGTCGCCTGGCAACTTTTACATCGACGTGCTGGCCAACGCGACGACTGTCGCGCGCCTCGTCTTCTTCGACAGCCGCATTGATCACGTGAGCCTATCGATCAACAACGAGCAGGTTGCGTGGTTTGAGAACATCACCGCGAGTTTGCCACCGGTGCCGACGCTGGCTTTCTACCACATCCCGCTGCGCGAGTACCAGGATGCAATCGACGCTCACCAGCCCATCTCGGGCGCCATGCGAGAGCCCATTTGTGATGATCTCCCTAATCCTGGCGTCTTCCCGGCGCTCCAGCGGGGCGGCGTGGTAGCAGGGTTTTGCGGCCACGACCACACGAACGACTTTTGCGTTCGCTGGCCAGCTGCTCCTTCCAAGGAGTCACCCGCCGTCAACCTCTGTTACGAGGGCTCGCCGGGGCTCGGAGCATACGGCTCCTGCGACGCCTCGAAGAAGATCTGTTACATGCGGCGCGCTCGCGTCACCGAGCTGCAGCTGGATGCGACAACGTTGCCACGGCTCCGGAGCGTGCGCTCGTGGAAGCGCGTTGATGCGGGCGGCAGCATCGCCGCCGACGAGCGCCTTGACGATGAGGTGCTTTGGTCCATCGGTGAAGACGGCGTCGAGGCGATCTTATCAACTGAAAAGCGGCACGTACTTGCGGCCGTCAATGGGCCGTGGCAGAATCTTCAACCGAAGGCGTTCCATCATCTCTGATCATCTCTGATCGGAGCGTCCGCCGTCGAAGAGAGCATATCATGCAGAGAGCATATCATGCGTATGGGGAGAGCCACGCACAGCGCCCACGCTGTTCCTGCGATCGGTTGCTGGCAAGGCGTCCATGAGATGCTGCGGTCGCGCGCAGCCGCGCACGTGCTCCGGTGCAGATCACGGTGGTCGCGATCGAGAAAATGACTAGAGCCATAAGAGGACGCCGCATCCGGGAACCGGCTTCGCTTCGAGTCAGCTGCTTCGACGTCGCGAAAATCAGGTTTTGTAGCACGTGTGGGGATCGTTCGGTACACGGTGGGTGTATAGTGTTTAACGTGTGAATCCACGCAGCAAAATCTACTAAAATCTACGTGATGAGCGGCGCGCGGCATGAGGATGAGCTGCGAACTGCCGTGCAGGGCGGGTTAAAGAGTCGTTCCGGCCTGGTGCCGTGCACGGCGATGCGCGCAGCCGGCGCGTCGCTGGGTCACACTCACAGCTCTAAAAGTTCGAAGAATCGTTAACCGATCCCGGGTCCGTTCATAGGTCCGGCTGTATCGCCTAACCATGGACGGGCATCACAGCCTCTCACACGCAAAAGCCCGCCAGGCGTGCCCCTGAGCGTGCCCCTTCTTATGTTCTTCTTACCGGCCGTGCTCGTGCTCGAGCGGGCCGCTGCAGCTCGCGCGCCGAAGACGGTCGCAGACGACGCACACCGACACCGAAGACAGTCAATATCTTCTCAACCTTCTCAACCGAGGACTGAACTCACTCCGTTTTTGACGAGTGTAGATTCATCGGATCCCTCCCTCTCTCTGATCGTGTGATCCTGTCGTATGCCCTGGAATCGGCATGTCCAATGGCCTGGTCTGTTGGCCGACGTTGAGGCGCGAATTCGAGGCGCGATGATCCGCGTTCGTGCTGAACTTGGCCTCGAGCGACTTCACCTCGCGTTTGAGGATACGGGCCTGCACCACACCGCGCCTGGTCAGGTCATTGGCCATCACGCGATTCGCTGCAGTAAGCTCGTCCCTATTAATGAGCTTGGACGTTTCGGTCATTTGGTCGAGGACAACTTGGAGCTGATTGGGAAGCCAGCGCACGATGGGTGACCCGCCGGTGCCCACCGGATGGAGCGTGTGCTTGATGATGTATTCCTTGGCGAACTTCCAATGCCGGTCACGGAACTCGCGCACCTGGTCGAGAAGGGCGAGGTAGAGCACGGCACTGTTGCTCTCGGCCTGCGCAAACCGCCGCACGTTGACGCGCCGAGCCTCATCCTCCACATGGGCCAGCCACTGGCTGTGATGAACGGGACGATAGCTGCGGAAATCTTTGAGGATGTCGGTGAGAGGGTTGTTGGGCATTACGCTGGTCAGCTGCAAGAGGTTGTCCATGGTCGGGATCATCGAATCGTTCGCGCCGGATTCACCACGAAAGAAAGTGGCTTGATCGGCTACGCCCTCGTACACGACTCCATTGGGGAACATTGGTTGAGACTTCGTGCCCATGATGAACGACCGGAACTGCAGATATTTGTCTGGGTCGCTGTGCCTCCACATGGTCTCCATGCTGTCTTGAATGGTCTTCATCACTTGCAGGAGTGTGGCCATGGCCGCGTCCGTCCCGGGTCGATCCCTAGCCTCGACGTTGTCCAACACGTCTCGCGTGGCTCGCACGAGCCTGCCGCTGTGCTGCACCATGGCAATGTGCACGGCGATGAACCCAAACTCGGCCTGGCCGCCGTGGAAGGCGCGGATCAGCTCGATATTCTCCGGCTGCAGCGGCAGCGCATCGTTCTTCACAGAAAAGTTGTAGAGCGCATACGACAGGGCGTACTCCATGAACGGTTTCGCCTGCAGCTTAGCGGCAATATCAGCCAGCGGCACGGCGATGTTAGCGGGCAGACGATCACGACCAAGAGGCAGAGCCTTGGCGAACTTGTCCGTGCGGCTCGCCAGATCGCAAGGCTCCATGAGGTAGCTGCTACATGCAAATGTGTAGTCGCGAAAGAGCGCGGAGAGCAGTTGCTGGTCGTGCACGTGCGTCGTGTCGTAGAGCGGTAGTCGGGTGCTGACGGCTTCGCCAAACGATCCGAAGTGAAGCAGACCAGATTGCCCATTCTTCTTGATAACTGGCATGTCATCCAGCAACTCGTCTAGTTCTTTGTATGCGGAAGGCAGGCGCACGAGGGGCTTCTGCCGCGGCAGGAACCCGTTGTTCATACCGACCATGAACTGAGGCAGCGTGTTGTCCGCCGCAGTGCTCTCTGCCAGGGTCAGCACGTGGAACTGGCGTCGGATAGCGCTGGAGCGAGAGGTCAGGCAGCGAAGCATTGCGGACGGACTGACAGTGCCAGTGCGCGCCTTATAAACCGAACGTGCCGGAACCCGATTGTTTGACGAAGTGTGTCACGAAGCGTGTCGCGAAGTGTTTCTCCGATGTGCTGTCCTAGCCTCCTGTTTGACGGATTATCATTGAAGATACTGGTAGTCTAGTCGCCTCATGCGTGTGAGTGTCATGTCTTGTGTCATCCAACAGCAGTGCACAACAGCAGGGTGTGCTCATCTTGTCTCATGTGACACTCACTTCATGAGCGGGAACAGTGCCGAATCACCGGTTGTCGCTTGACGTTCACAGATTCGTTCACACCTCTTGCCGGAAAGAGCGCCTGTGTCCGAGTAATGGATGCGAGGAGCCTGAGACGTCGCACACCCGCGTTCGCGCAGCTGCTCATTTTCTTTCACCTCCGCGGCACAACTTCCGACGGCGCAATTCCGTGCTCCGCAAAGGGCACATGTGGTGGCAATATGAATGTAGCGCCCGACGATCCGCGGCTGCATTTCGATGGCTTCGTGCATGCGAGCCTCTCAACAGATCGCGCTCGGCTCGACCGCTCTCCCTTCGGCCGCGACGAGTCGGTCAGCCGGCTGAGCAATCCGGGTGTGCACATTTCGTTCGTGACAGACGCGCATCGGGTGCAGGCAATTTTCGACTACCATGGCCAAGGCAAGCCATGCCACCCCGACTGCCCTCGCCTAGCCGATGGCACCACATGCTATCGGCCGCACAGCGCAACGTGCCCCAACCAGTGCGAGCTGCTCGTCGAAATCGACGGCGTACGGACTAAGGTGCCACACACCAACCTCGTCGGCCAGACGATCACGCACGAGCACAAGCAGCGCGACTTTCTGGGAGAGGTGAAGCTGACGCTGATGGACCATGATGGAACGGACCATGGTCATGGTACGGGCAAGGCATCGGCACACCGGTACCGGCTGACGCTTCCATGGGGCTCACCCGTTGATCTGAAGCGCATCCACGTCGAGCATCCACCCGAGGTGGAGGCCATGCCGCAGCTGCTCGACTTGCCGTTACGGACGTTGGGTGCGGGTGCGCCACGCTGGGTCGCCTATGGTGACGCAGCGACGCTCGGCTGGTGCGCGCAGGAAGGGTACCCGACGTTGCTTGCGGAGCGCAACGGGTGGATCGCTCTCAACCTTGGGCTCGCAGGCGCGCTCGTGCAGCCCGAGTATGGCGAGGCGATCGGACGGTTGGGTGGAGATCTCATTACGATCTCCGTGGGTGCGGGCGAATGGGATGCATGCCGGAACGCGGATGTCACGGCTGCGTACACGGAGTTGCTCGCGGGGGTGCGCCGCGTGCAGCCGACGGTTCCTATCGTGGCGATCACCCCCACACTCTCTTGGCGCGAAGGCATACCGTGCTCGGGTGCCGCCGCCATAGTGCCCGATGCGACACGCGCGCAGATCGAGGCTGCTGTCACGGCACGTCAACGGTCGGGCGACTCGAACGTGTACCTCGTGCGTGGCAAGCCGCTCGTGCCCGACCGCTACTTGGCCGACGGGCTGCACCCGAGCGACGTGGGCATGCGTGAGCTCGCCACCCATCTCAACGCGGAGATAGGTTTCGGCTCCGTGCAGTACAAGGTGACCAAATGCCCGACCCTCACAATCGAGGTGACGGGCATCGGGCCCGATGGGTGGTTTGAAGTCTATTGGGGCGCCGCGCCCACCGACGGCAAGGCGCACGTGCTCGGCGCCGAGGCAGCGGCGAGTGGCGTGCAGCCGGCTGGTGGGGCACCTGTGAAGAGTTGCGCAGGTCACTCACTGCTTCTCAGCCCTCATGGAAAGATGACCGCCTCCGCCGATTCACGCGGGCGGGCGACGATCGTCGTGCCGCAGGTGAGCGGATTCGACAGCTGCCACACGACCCTGTTCCAAATCATTGAGGTCGCCGGCTGCACAGTCTCGCGCCTCGGCCACGTTACGACTACCTTTGATTCGCGCAAGGGCACTCCGGCCGAGCGTTGGACGAAATGGCCGCCCCCCAGCCCGCCGCTGCCGCCGCCTCACCCGCGCCGGCAAAGCGCGACAAACCCGCCACCAGCCGCCAACGAGGCGGCACACGGTGTGCCGGCAATGGGCCTTTTGCAGCCATCAGTGCCACTTCCGCCGCCGCCGCCGCCGCGCCCGCCACACCAGGCCAACAGCGATGGCGATAAGCCTCTTGGCGGCGACAGGCACGGCGACAACGGTGGCGATGGGCACAGTGGCGGTGGGCACCATGCTGCAGGAGCTGGTGCATCATCTTCCTCCTCGCCCTCCTCCTCGACGCCCCAGCACGCCGCCTCGCCCTCTGCCATCCTTCATCGAGTCCCCGTAGACGTCGACGCAGCCGCAGCGGGCGCAGTGGCTGCTGGTGCAAAGCCGTCCAAGTCGTCACCGTCATCAGCCGCCGCTGCGGCACCGTCTACCGCCACCTCCACGCCATCACCGTCAACAGGAGCCCCCGGCGCGCTGGCGACGCAGCCATCCTCGTTCGCGCAGCATCCTCTCGCGAAGCTTGTGCGCATGGCATGCCTCGTAGGGTTGATCGGGCTGTCGGCGCTGCTGCTCTGCGTGCTCGGGTTGCGCTGCCTCCGTGCGCTATGCTGCCGCGGTTCGAGGCGACGGAGCGGCAACGGACCTCCACGCCGCGGCCGCGGCCGCGGAGGAGGAGGACGGGTGGGCCAGGATGAGTATGACGAGGACGAGGAGGACGAGGAGCTCGAAGAGGATGACAGGTTCCACAACAGGCAACGGTCGCACGCGGGTGGTCGAAGCGGCGCTCGTGGCGGGTTGAGAGGCAGTGGTGGCCGGCCGATGCTCTCGGCGGCGGACGAGGAGCTGCTCGCGTCCGAGTTTGGGATGGCGGCACGCGCCGAGGCGGACGAGATGGATGACCTGCCTGATATGGATAACCTTCCGTTGGGCAGCGAAGCGTGCAACGTCGCCTGGCGCGCCGCAATGCTGGAGCGGCGCGCTGCAACCGGTAGCAGCAGCTGCGAGGTCGATGCAATGGACGACCGAAGGGACGGGGCTGTGGACCGCAGGGCGGCCCAGAGCGGGAGGTCCGCAGCCTCTCATGTTTGGCAGGCCTCCCTCTCCGCCGCGGCAGCTCGCTCCACTAGCAGCGGCAGTGGAGGTGCTGGGCGCACTTGCTCTTTGGTGGCGGCGGCAGCGGCCTGCGGCGGCAGAAGAAGGGGTAGTGGCGGAAGCAGCTGCGGCGAAGCGGGCCGCCCATGCGATGGAGGCGGCGGCGATCTGCCCACGAATCGAAAGACGAGTGAGCCAGCGGATGCGCATCGGCCGAGGACGCCTCCGGAGCAGGATGACCTGCAATTGATCGATCTGCTCGCCACACAGCGCCAGAAGATACAGGAAGCCGTGCGGGGGACTGTGCCGTTGCAGTCTCCGGTTCCGGTTCCAGTGGCTCCCGCGCCATCCCTGACCGCATCGACGCTCCCGCGGCCGCCGCCGCCACGACCGCCGCCGCCGCCCGCTCCACCACCGCCGCCAGCCGCCACCCCTAGCGGCGGCGGTAGCAGCGGTCGGGCCGGCGGGGGCGCGATAGGCCTCTTCGATTCTCCCGAGTTCATGTCCAAGCTTGAGCAGCGCAAGTCGCAGCTCGAGGCCATGCAGCCGGTGGTGCCTCCACACGGCGGCGGGGAGCAGGGTCAATGTCACGATGATGGCGGCATGAGCTACCTAGAGGAGCTCGCGTCGCGGATCGCGGCCCGCCAGCAGGGTAGTGCTGGCAGATAGAGCCAGGCGAACTTAGGTTGATCCGAAGGGGGCGTTGGGCCGGCGCGATCCCGCGTCGCCACAAGGATCGCATTTGAATGTAGCACGCTCGGCTCGAGACACGATCTTGTGGTGACGATGCGCACTTGCCAGATGAACGATGATGTTGTTGTTCGAAAACCATCCGATCCTCCGAGCTCCGAACCTCCGTACCGGTATATAACGATGATATTTCGTTTGATTTAATTTTTGATGGTGCATGTCGGTGGGGGCTGCATGTCGCCACGCCAAGAGTGTGCGTGGACCCTTTTGCATTATTACTACTACGAATCACTCCTGACGAACGGAAATCGAACGACCCCGTCAGGCATGTTGCTTTTCCGGACGAGAACGGCCCTTTCAGCTATATGCTCGTGCGGAGCTTGTCAACCGTGAGAAAGGTTCGCGTCGATCCGCACGTACAAGTAGTGGCGGCACCGGTCCCGGTTCCGGTTCCGGTGGTTAGCGTACCGGTGTCGCCGCCGGTGCAGGCTCACAGTGCCTCACTCCACCGTCTTGGACGATGGGTCATTCCACTTCAAGAGCTCGTCGATGCAGGCAGCGTCGCGAAGCAGCCACCCGACACGCGGATCCCGCTGCTGCGACGGATGTGAAATCGGTGGCTTGCCCATGGCCACAAGAGCAGCTTCCAATCGTGCAGCGTCCACCTCCATCCAAGCACCTCCCACAGCATTCGCAGCGGCGGCGACAAGTGCATTGGCGGCCGCCTTGGCGGCTCTGCCAGAGGCCTTGGCCGCCACGTGATTAGCCGCACGTGTGCGCGATTCGGCCGTGACAAGGGAGGCCGCAGGCTGCAGCTTGCGCCGCCGCAGTCGCTCTTCTGTCGCATGGTCGTCGATGGCGACAATCTCGGACTTGTCGCATGGAAGCGCGCGCAGCCGTTCAAGTGCACGCTCCTCACGGGCAACGGCCCCAATCGCGGCTGATGTCCCCACAGCGCCCGCGCCTCCAGATACTGCCAACCGTCGCCCCTGCTCATCCAGGTCCGACAGGCCCGGGGTCGCTCCAACGAGACTGGCGGCGCGAGCGAGCTTGGCAGCACTCTTGGCACCGCTACGGAATGGTGTGTTCCGACCCCCGCTGCCGCCGCCGCCGCCTCGTCCGGCTCCACCGCCACCCGCGACTCGGCCGCCGCTGGCGCTCGCACCGCCGCGGGGGGCGAGGGTGAGCAAACCGGGAAGGCCTCCCGTGCCATTACTCTCCACGCCGCACGCGAGCGCCTCGCCCGTCCGTCGCGCCGCGCGCCACAACGCCCGCTGCGCGCGGAGCCCTGCGCCCCCTCGACTGCGATTTTGGAGGGAGCGGAACAGCCTTGCGAGAGTGTCATTCTGGGAGGCCACGCGCTGCAGCTCTAGCGTGGTGGCGTACTCGAGCTGCCAGCACGCGCGCGGCGGCACCCACGCGCAGCGGCGCTCGCCGCGCCGTCGGCGGGTCTCCTTCCAATTATTCCCCACAGCCGCCTCCACTTGCTCGCAAGGTAACTCGGGCACCACTGGCACGCGCCCAAGCAATGCGGCGAGCAGCACGAAATTGCCCACGAGGGTCTGTGCTTCCGAGGCCGGGGTGATGGCACGCTCGGCAGCGCGTCCCGTGGCCCGAAGCACGTTCGAAGGTGAGAGGGTGAGCCAACCGCGCCGCGCGCCCCAATGCAATTCGGTGGCGGCGAGCCGATCGGCTCGTGGATGCCACCATCCGTGCGCCCGCAGCACTGCCCGCCGCTGCCAGGCGCCCTGGCGCAGCGCCGCGAGATGCACCATGTAGACGGCTGGCAGCCCGCTGAAAGTCCCAAACGGCCTCGGCTCTTCCTCGAGCGTGTACGGCGGCGTCGGTTCGCGCGCATCTGCCGCGGCCGCGGCGTCGATGGAGGCGCGCGATTGCGGCCGATGCGCATCCCGAGGGTCGAAGTGCGTGTAGTGCTGGAAGAGCCAATTGGGCGCCTTCGCGTACCGTGAGAGGGGAGCGCCACCCGGCGTGTGCGGGGCCATGGCGGCGGGCCTGAGCTCGGGCGGTGGCATCGAGAGGTTCCACGAGTTCAGGTGCGAGGCGAGCACGGAGACGTTAGCCCGAGAGCCGCGTGGACTCCACTGGCACAGGCGCAGCCCACGCGGATCGCCGCACGAAGGCGCCACAAAGGCAAGCCGTTGGGTGCGCTCGCGCACCATCTTCATCAGGCTCGCCTTCGTGCGTGACTCCGGCGTATTCTCCCAACGAAAAGAGCGGTTATGCTTCTTGATGCCGCCATACTTCATCTCCATGATGGCGGTCGAGAAGATGTAGCACGGACGGCGAGTGATGGCCGATGCGAGCACGTCGTTCAGAATCGACTGCTCGTCTGCATTCGAAAAGTAGGGCGGCTGCGCCCACGATACCACCGACGGCACCGCCTCCGGGTGGAACGAAAACGTGTGGATGCGCGCGACTGTCTCCCGAAGCACCCATGCGGCCGGGTCGGCGGCGCCGATGCGCTGCGCGTAGAGCACACCCGCATTGGCGAGCGGCAGATCAGGCTGCACCACGAGCTGATGCGCCGCGAGCACGCCCGCCTTGAGTGCCGGGTACGGGTTTGCGAACCACGCGACGTCGGTGTCGGTCTGGATGACATTGTATCCTAGCTCGCCGGCGAGCCGACTGAGCATGTGCTTGCGCACGTTGTAAAAGTAGAAGCGCATGTCCCACCACTTTTTTACGAGCACCGAGTCGTGTGTCGGCTTGCTCGTGTTGATCACAGACGACCAGGCGCACGCAAGTGTGGGCACCGCGCGCTGCAACCGCTGGCATGCATCCGGCCCGTCGCTCACGTAGAGCACGTGGCGCAACCTCAGCGCGTAAAACTGCAGGACCGTATTGAGTGCGGTTGGAGACGCGTACGCGGAGCCGTCTCCGCACACGAGAATGATCTCATTGCGATACGAAATCTCCTTGGCTGCGCGCTCGAGATGGCCAGGCAGATTGAGATCGGTGGCAAAGGAGGTGAAAGGCGGAAGTTTTCCCGCCGACTCGAAATAAGATGGTGGGATGATTGGCACAGTTGCTGCCATCCTCTAGCGCCCAATGCGCTCGGGCACCACCAGGTCCACCCGGAGAAGCGCCAATCGCGCGCGTCGTCTCCGCGACCGCACGCGGGAGGTCTGCGGCTGTGAACCGGGGTGTTAACCATTGACATCAAGTCAAGTCAAGTCAAGTCATGACGTGTCGCCTCTAGATGGATCCCCCTCCGCCATCTCCATCGACTCCCGTCCTCCACTGCTGGCTTCCGGAGCACATTCGATAGGCTTCCGTATGGTTGTCTGTTGTTTATGTATAGACTTGACTTGACCATTGACATGAATTTAGATCATTTAGAAGCTATGCAAAACGCGTGTGGACTGGCTTTAACAAAAAAGCTCCACTACGGCTTACGGCTTATTCGGCTGCCGACGACCGTGCTCACTAGACTGAGGCGCGCGGTCATGTGCGACGTGGGTTGTTTTTGGATGGCGTGTCATTTTAGGTACAATTGTAGTGTAGTATGAGAACTTCACGCAAAAGTTGGCCGTGTTTTGCGTAGGGGTCGAAGCAGGGTCGACCATCACTCGGGCAAGTAGCCGAGCTGCACGAGCCGCCGCGAGCGCAGGAAGCCGACCATTATGTAGCGCAGCCCGCCCGTGCAGGGCACGCTCGCATGGCGGAGTCCGCCGTAGTGTGAGAGCATCTGGCCGCGTTGCGGCGCGTAGACCACCTCATCCTCCGTGTGTGCATTCGGCGGGAACCGCGTGCCGCCACCTTCAAAGGTGCTTGGGTCGGAGAGGAGGATGTTGAACGAGATGCCAAGCCCGTCGTCGTCGACATGGATCCCGAGGCCGCGCTCGCCCGGCGTGCCGCTGAATTTGAGGATGAACGTGTCGTACAGCCACAGCTCGCTCGCCTCGAGTCCAAACTGCGCCTCGAGCGTGGGTAATATCGTCTCCTCGCATCGGCGGTTGAGCCACTCGAGCAGCCGCGGCTCGTCCGCAACGAGCATGTCGGGGGCGCGCACCGCATTGGCGGCCGTGCCCGCCGGCGCGTACCGTGGCTGCCGGCACGCCCAGCCCCCTTTGGCCGTGTTGTGTGCCTCGGCGGTCGCGATCACCCAGTCACACTCCTCAGCAGTCGCCACATTGGTGAGACGCACGCCACCCAGACGGGACTGGATCACACTGGGACGCGTGAAAGGCGCGTTGGATGCGCGGCGGACGTTCGCGGAACCATCAGGGCGATAGCCGCTATAGCAGAGCGCCTGGTTGGGCTTGCCGGTGATCGCCTCAGCAGCTTGCAGGCTCGCAAAGGCCTCCTCAAAGCGGCCCAAGGCTCGAAGCACTTCGGCCAACGCGATATGCGCCGCGTCGTTATGCGACTGGAGGGAGGTACTGCGTTGCAATGCAAACGCGGCCGCTTCGAGGCGCCCCTTGCCATGCAGCAGCGTGCCGAGTTCCTGCCAGCTACGGGCATCTTGCGGGCTAAAGAACACATCGCCGCAGGCTTTGAGAGCCGCGGCATATCCGCCGCCGCCCAAGCGACCCTCCTGCGCAGCTGTCGGCGCTGCCGCTGGTCGGAGGCTCGGCAGCAATGCGGCAGTGGACCACACGGCTGCAGCTAGGGCCAGCGCCGCCATGCTCGCGGAATACGAATCGCGGCGTTCACACAAAAGGAATCACCTCAAAAACTCAATCTCGCGGCGGGTCTCGGGGGCTTGGAGAAGGGTGAAACTTGGGCCCGCTATGAGCAGAAGGCGCGAGTCACAAGTTTGGGTGAATGAAAGCGATTAAAAATTATGTACAGTACCGGGTACCTTGCGCGCCGGTCAAGCGTACTGTACGTCTGTACCCGGTACATGTACCTCCGCGCGGCCCGGTCGACGCGGAGGAGACGCCGTCAACGATGCCGCATGCCGTCGGGCCCGCGTGCCCTTCCCTCGTCGAGGCTTGAGTGTTATATGGGACCATTTACCAACAACTGAACTGAACCCACACAGTTAACACCGCCACTGCCCTCTCCTGTTGTACCGGGTTGCGTGTTCTTCGAGGCTGTACGTCTTCCATCTGCGATTAGGAAATCTATTCATAGGAACTCTTCCTCACGCGCGCGCCGGTGTGAAAAGAAAAGCGCCCTCACATCACAGCGACCAGGACCATGAGTGCGACCACGAGAAAGGCGCGCGTGGCCGTGGTGGGTTGCGGCGGCTGGACCCAAGGCTGGCACCTACCTAACCTCGCGCATCGCACCGACGCTGAGGTTGTGGCCGTCGTTGACCCGACAGAGCAGCCGGGCGTCGGCGGCTGCGTGCCAAGCATCTGCGCGCCCATGCCCGAGGTCGCTGCCAAGTATTCAGCGCGCTGGTACAAGAGCATCGAGGAGGTGCTCGCGGATAATGACGAGCTCAAGCTGGACGGTGTACTATGCGCAGCTCCGCACCAGGTGCACGCCAAAGTTGGCACGGCCGTGCTCGAGGCAGGGCTGCACCTGCTGATGGAGAAGCCGATGACTGCGGACACCACGGAAGCTCGAATGCTGCTCGACCTGGCGCGCTCGCGACCCACGCAAGCGTTTCTGCTCAACAACACGGCCAACTGGCAGCCCGGCACAGTAGCTGCCTACGAGGCAGTCGCTGCTGGCAAGCTCGGCGCCATCCGGCACGTGAACGCCGTCTTCGCGGCACCGCTCGAGTGGCTCTTTGGTGGTGACACGTGGTGGGCAAAGCCACAGGGCTCCATGGTGGGCAACGGCTTCGGCTGGGGGCAGCTTTCGCACACGTTTGCGTGGATCTTCAAGGTGACGAACCTCACGCCCAAGGCCGTCTTTGCCGTGACGCAGGCGTCCGAAAAGACGGGAGCGGATCTGTACGACGCAATCACGATCACATGCACCAACGGCGCGACCATCTCGGTCACAGGCGTGGGTGCTTGCCCCGACAAGGGCTTCAAGGTCCTAGGCAATTGGATCTTTGGGACCGAGGGCATGATGAGCTATTCCGGGCTGGCGGGTAGCGACAACGTCAAAATCTCTGCTGAGCAAGTTGCGGCGGAAGGTGGCAAGCGTGCGACGCCGCATCTCGAGCTCTGGCGCAATGACGGCACGCACGAGCTCGGGCCGCCGGTGGAATTCGAGCACCTCGACCAGGTGGCGGCGCCCGGCAGCATGGACGCCTGGCTCAAGGCGTGCCTAGGACAGGAGTACTTCGTTGGCGCAGGGCCCCTCGAGGGTCTCAAGTCCGTAGCGACCATCGAGGCCATGTACCGCAGCGCGCAGTCGGGCCAAATGGAGCAGGTCCGCGGCTGCGAGGGCCTCGAGGCCAGTATGGTTCAAGGCGTGGTCGTCCATTGAGAGCACGACGACGCGCAAACAAGGGGCGCTTTGTCCAGTTCTACTCCTGTATCGGAGATGGCGCACGCCAGCAGAGAAGTTATCTACCATATCCGCAACCTCTTTTTTACCGCTACAGGAGGCGATAGACATCAGCGAGAGGATGCGCGACGCTGGCCGCGCGAAGCGCGCGGCTGTGGTGGCGCAGCGCGCGGCCGGGGCCGCCGCTCCGCGCTCGCGAGCCTCGGGGCCGCGCGGACGGACGCGGGGGCCGTACGAGCCGAGATTCACCTCACGCTGTCAGCCGGGGTGGTTCTGGGGTAGTGGCGCCACGGCGCTCGCGTGTACGCGCGGCCGCAGCTACCGCTGCTGCTAACTGCGGCCCGATTAGCACTATCCGAGGTTACTCTAGGCACTAGGGAGTGAAGGGAGGCGAGGCTCTCGATGAGTCGAAGTCTCGTCTACGGGCCGGAAGGATTTCGCCTAGGGCCCACACCCCCAGCTCTTGGTGTACCTTTTTTTACGGCCTGTGTGTAGCACGGTTGTGTCGGCCATGCCTCCGTCCATGCGATAGCGGCTTCCTTGCTCTGGAGTTGAGCGTTGTGTTGAACAGCAACAGCTGTGTCGTAAGCTGTGTTCATTCGCGCCCGAGGACTCCCGCGAGGTTCACCGCGTCGGACGACGGTCGCTTGGAAAGAAATGGCCGAGACCGTGTCGCAGGGCGAGCCCTTTCCCGAGCCGCCCCTCCTTGAGGTGCTCGACGCTCGCGGCGAGCCCGTCGATACTTGCATCCTCGACCTTGCAGAGAAGGACACCGGCCCGCCGTGGCTCTTCTCGGTCGGCCGCCAAGCATCCTGCGATGTTCCCATTGACCACCCGTCGGTCGGCGCGCACCACCTGGACGTGGCCTTCACCATGCTGGGTGGAGTTCTCTGCATCAAGCTCGTACCCGTCGATCACGCCAACCCCACCAAGATCAAGAGCATGGTGCTGCCGCCGGGGAGACGGTTCACTGTCCGCTCTCAGCAAGTCTTCAAGGTCGGTGACGTGAGCTGCCGCATCGTGCTGCCCATGCAGCCGAGCTCGCCGACATCGGCGCTGTCTGGGGGTTACCCCTTCTCGGCGGAGGTCGCCTCTGCAAGCATGCCACCGACGCCTGCAGTGCAAATCGAAGCAGACAGCTCTGCCGTTCAGGCTGGCGGCAGCACACAGGGCCAGGGCTACAGCGAGCAGATGCGGGAGGAGATTGAACAGGCGGAGGACAATAGTGGCGGCGGTGCGACTGAGCTCGACGTTGCTGCCGCCGCTGCGGCAGCCGCGGCGCAGCTCACTGGCAGTGGCAGCAGCTGCGACGACGACGAGGATCGGGACGGTCGAGAGGAGGAGGAGGAGGAGGAGGAGGAGCAGTTCGCCATGGGCGGCACGCAAGTGGTCGAGATGGGGTGTACGCAACTGGATGCGGCCGCACTGGCCCTGCAGTACGACGAAGACGATGCCCAGGTGGACGGGGCGGCAGCTGGCAGCGACGACGAGGATGGCGTCTCGTCTGTGGCGGAGGCCACGCGGGCAGCCGCATGGGACGGGGAGGACGACGGGGCACTCACTGAGGAGGAGCCCGACCTGTCGCAGCTCAAGGTGGCGGCCGGGCCGGCGGCGGGTGTATCCTCGGCCGATGCGGAGCACGTCTTCGAAGCGACGCAGCCTGATCCTGCGGCCGTCGCGACGGCGCTCGATATGGCGCTTGGGAAGGCGCCGATGGACGAGATGGAAGAGATGGAAGAGGCGTACGCGGAGAGCGACGCTCCACTCTCCGGGCTGGGCGCGACGCAGCTCGAGGCCGCCGAAGTGGACGAAACTGCCGCGGAGGGCGCCGGCGACACGGCAACTGATGTGCCGATGCATGCGGCGCAGATGATGGAGCATGGCGCTGTCTTCGAAGCCGCACACGCTCGAGCTGGGCCGTCCGAGACGGAGTGGGCGCCTACTGCAGCGCCGTGCGCGCCGGCGCCTTCCCCGGAGTGGGCGCCTGCTGCGCCACCAGCTGGCGCCGTGCCAGCACCGCTGCCGCACGCTCCGGCTGCAGCCGCTGACGAGAATGTGACTCAGAGGTCTCCATTGGCAGAGCCCCAGGACACGCAGGAGGGCGTCGCCACCAAGGAGGAGGCGGCGGCGGCGAAAGCTGCGGTGGCTGAGGCAGTGGTGGATACGGCTGTTGCGACCCAAGTGGCCGACGGAGCAGCGGCCGCCTTAGCCATGGCTGTCGCGGCGGCCGCGGCCATGGCTGACACGAATAGCGTCGAGGAAGGGCCACAGGCGCAAGTGGACTCAATGGTCAGCCCCGGCGAGCTTGACGAGCTTCCGATGAGCAGCGAGCAGCTCATGAGCAGCCAGCAGCTCCTCGAATGCGAGCAGCTGCCCAACCATGCGCCCGCCAGCGGCGGTGCCCTGAGGCATGTCTCTCACCCGTGCGCCAGCGCAGTCTGGCGAGAGAGTGGCGAGAGTGCCGTCTCGTCCCCGCCCGCGCCGGCGTCGACAGACTGCTGGTCGCAGCAGACGGATGCGGAGCTGGCTGCGCTTGGCATGCCTCAGTTGGGGGAGGGGCCTATGGAGCCTGCTGTCGCGAATGCAGCCAAGGGCGAGGCAACGAGTGGGGCGGCGGGGACGGCGGCCACCGCTTCGGCCGGGACGGTGGCGAACGCGGTGGGTGCTGGCGAGGGCCTCGGGTGCGATGAGAAGCTCTCTCAGGGCATGTCGCAAGGGAGCGTCTTCGGGGTTGCAACGGGGCTGCAGCCACAGGCGAGCTCCGTCACCACCGCCACCACCGCGGCCGCCGCCGCCGCCGCCGCCGCCGCTGCTGCTGCTGCGTCGTACACGCACAGCCCTAGTGGACTCAGAGGCTCACCCGAAAACGCGGTGTGGCACCCCGCCTCTCTGTTCGGCGGCGATGAGTCGGCGTCACAGCAGCCCGAAGCCGAGGCGGCGGGGGCGGAGGTGACGCGAGCGGCAGAGCTGGTGGAGGCGGCTTCAGAGAGCGTGGCGGGCGAGTCGGCCACGCCGGCGGCCAGCCAAGAGAGCGCGGCGTACCCAAACAGCTTCGGCGACGATGATGCAGGTGGATTGGAGGAGGACGACAACGCTGGCGCAGACGGTGCCGCGATGCATGCAACGGATCAGAAGGAGGGGGAGCGAGCGGAGGGGATAGATGAGGCGCAGGAAGCGACGGTGGCAGAGGAGGTGGCGGCGGCGGCGGCGGAGGCAGGCGAGGCAGACGAGGCAGATGAGGCAGAGGAGGCTGAGGAGGCAGAGGAGGAGATGCCAGAGGTGGAGCAGAACGCGACCATCGATTATGAAATGGAGGACGTGGACAATGGGGCTGCACCGTATGTGGCCAGCCAAGGCCCCGCCTTTTCGCAGCGCAACCCAAACTTTTACGGCGACCCCGAGCTTGTCCATCGCGGCGACTTCTATGCACGCGGAGAGGTGCAGGACGATGAGGAGGGCGAGGTTTCCGAGGAGGAACGACGGGCGGCCGAGGATAATCACGCGAGCACGCCGGGCAGCATGGGCGGCAGCATGCCACCGCCGCCGCAACAGAAGCCTCGAGAGCCACGTGCGTCAGAGGCCGCCGGGCGCATTCCTGAGACTCCCGAGCATGGGGTAGGCCAGTCGCCGGAGGCCCCGCAGTTTGATCTCTTCCATGAAGCGTCACCTGATGACGACGAAGTGGCGGCGGCGGCAGAGAGAGACGCCATGGCGCTCCAGGCGCAGCTCGCAGCAGCGGAGGCGGCAGCAGAGGCAGCAGCTGAGGCAGCCGAAACAGTGGCAAAAGAGGCGGCGGCAGAGGGTATTGGGGAGCCAACGTCACAAGAGCCGCCGTCACAAGAGCCGCAACCGCACGAGCCGCAGCTGCAGGAAGCCGAATCGTCACTTGTCGAGCCCACAGATGCCGTTGCGGACGCGTGGTCGGACAGGGCGGCGGACGAGGCGGCGGACGAGGCGGCGGACGAGGCTGCACCGGCGGAGGACAAGGCGGATGCCGTCAGAGTGGCTGAGAAAGTTGATGGCGTGGATGAGGAGCAAGAGGACGACAATCTCGAAGAGGACAGTCTGCCGTCGCCGCACGCGTGCCCGAATGAGGCAGAGAAAGACGACGAGGCCCGTGCCGCCTCAGTGGCGATTGCTGGCTGCACGCAGATGGTAGAGACGCACGAGGAGGCCGGGCCGGAAGACGCGGCAGAGGCGGCGGTTGTGGTGGGCGAGGAGGTGGACGGAGCCATGGCCGCTATGCAGCAGCAACGAGCTCCGGAGGGCTCCGATGAGGGAGGAGACCCACTGGCCCCGCCGCCTTTCTACGTCTCCGGCGATGCCATGCCGTCCGATGCTGTCGCGGGCATGCGTTCTAGTGGGACGTACCGCACACGTCGCGGCGAGGTTCGCCACATCGAAGCCGCCGCCGCTCCGGCCGTCTCGCAGCCGCCGCCGGCCGCCGCGACCGCCTTTGCGGCCACCGGACCGAGCCCACGCCGCCGCGGCCCCTCGCCTGCGATTGACGAGGAGGAAGAAGAGCTGCCGCCAACGACGGCCATGGGGCCACCGGGGCCACCGAATCCTGAGGGGGCCCCCGCGCTGCCTCCTCCGCTGGGCAAGGAGGCGATCGTGGCACTGAAGGTCGACGAGCTGCGCGAGGCGCTGCTCGCACGCGGTCTGCCTTCCGAGGGGCGGAAGAAAGAGCTCGTCAAGCGCCTCTGCGATGCGTGCGAGCCTCACGTCCAGGCCCAGGGGCAGGCTGCCCAGGCGCACGCGACGGCTGCCGAAGCGGCCACAGTCGCGGCTGCAGCCGAGGAGTATGCGGCAGCCGCGCAGGCGCTCTTAGCTGCGCAGGAGAAGGCAGCAGCAGCGGAGGCCGATGAGCGAAAGGCAGCAGAGCTGGAACGGAAGGCGGCGGAGAAGAAGGCCGCGGCCGAGGAGAGGGCATCTCCAAAAATTGCGGAGAAAACGGTAGCGGAGAAGGTAATGGCGGAGAAGGTAGCTGCGGAGAAGGCGGCAGCGCAGAAGGCGGCTGCGAAGGAGGCGGCAGCGGTGAAGGCCGTAGCGGAGAAGGCGAAGGCTGATCAGGCGAGGGCGGCGAAGGCACCTGCGAAAGCCAACTCCAAAGGCGCCGCCGCCTCCACCGCCGGCGCCACCTCCGCCGCCGTCGAGCGGCCAGAAACGGCCACGCGCGCATCCAAGCGCGCATTGGACGAGTCGGACGGGCCGCCGCCTGTTAAGCGGCCGCGCAAGTCGCCAGATCCCAGGAGCGTCTCGCCAGGCAAGCGACCGAGCAAGCCGCCGACGCCCGACGGCAATCCAGCCTCGCCCGGACCGGAGCCTGCGCCCGCTGACGTGCCCATCGACGCACCGCTGGCTCTGCCGGCGGCTGTGCCAGCATCCACTCCCCTGCCGCCAGCCCCCCCTGCCGTGCAGTCGCGTCGGACACGTGCTGGGCCAGCCGCTGCTCCGGCCGCCGCCCCGGCCGCTCTCGCCGCCGCTCAGGCCGCCGTCGCCACCGCCGCCGCGCCCGTCTCCTCCCGTCAGAGTGGCGGCAGCCGAGCGGCGGCCTCGGCGGCCGGAGCGGCGGCCGTCTCCTCCCGTCAGAGTGGCGGCAGCAGAGCGGCGGCCTCGGCGGCCGGAGTGGCGGCCGTCTCCTCCCGTCAGAGTGGCGGCAGCAGAGCGGCGGCAACGGCGGCCGGAGCGGCGGCCGTCTCCTCCCGTCAGAGTGGCGGCAGCACAGAGACGGCTCCCGCCGCAGCGGCGCCCGCCCCCACCGTGGCCGCCGCCTCGGAAGCACCCGCCTCGGCGCGCAGCAAGCGGCCGTTGAACGCCACCTCGGACGGTGTGGCACAGGCCAACGCGGCGCCGGGCGCCACCGCCGCCGCTGGCTCAGGCGGCGCCGGTGCACCTCCCTCCAAGAAGCGCAAGGCGAGCGATCTGGTCGCCGCGGCGACGACCGCCCCAGCCGGGCCGACCATCGATGAGAATCCCGAGGCAGTGCTGCCACCGCCCAAGCGTGGACGCCGAGCCGACGGGAGCACAGCGGCGCCGGTGCCGGCAACCACAGCAGCAGTCCCGCCGCCGGCCTCAGCGGCGATGCCCATGGAGCCTGAAGGGCGGCGAAACCACCGCGGCGGCAGCAGCGGTGCGGTAGCCGCCACTGCCCCCGTCGCGACCGCCGCGACCGCCGCCGCGCCTGCCCCCGCCGCCAGCGCCGCCGCGAGCGCTCGCGGTGCGGCCTCCTCCACGCCTGTAGCGCAGGGCAGCGGGGGTCTCGGGAGCGCGGGCAAGCGGCGGCACGGCCCGCTGGCAGTGGTGGCTTTCTCGGGCTTCGACGAGGGTCCGCGCAAGGAGGCGATGAAATCGACCATCCTTGGGCTGCGTGGGCGCGTCGTCAAAGACGACGACGAGGTGGCCACGTGTACGCACGTGGTGGTCGCTAAGCCAGTCAAGCGCACGACCAAGCTGCTCATCGGCGTCTCAGTGCCATCTGCCGTACTCGTAGACGAGCGTTGGGTGCGTGCGTGCCACAGCGCGGGCCACTTTGTCGACGGCGCGCCGTACTATCTCGAGGGAGAGCACTCGTCGAGCAACCCGGAGGGGGCCCAGTGGACGTTTGACGCAACCGTCAGCCGGCAGCGGCGCCGAGAGGGTGGCTGCCTCGCTGGCCTGCACTTTTACGTGACCGACGAGGTGAAGCCCCGACCCGAGCAACTCAAGCTCATCCTCGAGCAGGCGGGCGGCACAGTGCTCACCAAGGCGCCGTCCGCCAAGGACGCGCACGAGACGCTCGTCGTCACTACCGAGGCGGAGAAGAAGTCGTGGCAGCGCCTCGCCAAGCTACCGCGCGTCAAGGCGCTGCGAGTCGACCATGTGCTCGACGGTGTCCTGCAGCAGCAGCTCGACACCGAGAGCGGCCAGCTTGAGCCATGAGGTAGCGTTACGGACTCCGACTTGAGCGATGTGAGGAAAGTGCATTACGAGCCCTCGTATGAGCTACTCGCGAGCTGCCGAATACGCCTGTAGACTTCGGCCAAGGTCTGGGCGGGGCGGCGTACGGACTACTACTCATCCCCTTCGACGCGAGTCGCCCTGCTCGACCTCGAGAGTTCACCCGGGTCAGGTCCGGTTCGGTCCGCGGATGGTATCATTCTCGGTGCCTTGTGCTTTCAGCTTTCCGGGATCGAATATATTTTTCTTTCTTGTGTCGATTTCTTGTGAGTCCGAGTCTTTCTACTTAAAGTTTTGTTTATCTGACAGAGTTTATCCGACTCGCGTTTGAATTCAGAAACTTCAGCTATAACTCAGATATGAAATTTCATATTACGCCAGTGTGGGGACTCCGGCCGGATCGACGCGGTTGCCTCCCGGGCGCCACACTTTGAATTTGCCTCCGGTTTTGCCGAGCGTGTTTGCGAGATTGTGTAGCGCGGACGCAACGTCGCCGCGTCCGACGCGCCGGCAGTACGCCGCCGCCTTCTCCATCTTGCGAGCTTTCTCGGCCGGGTCACCAATCACCTCTTCCCACGTGGACGGGTGCGCGAGGCGCGAGAGGGCCTGCCTTTGCGCGTCGACGGCGGCGGAGGTGGAGGCGCCGAACTTTTCGGGGTTGTTGTAGTACGACTGCTCATAGCGCTTGTGCGTGTTCGCGAGCGCGCGAAGCCGGCCGAGCGCCTTCTCGGGCACCTCGCAGCTCTTCATGTCGTCTAGGTACGTGTCGATGAGCAGCAGGTGCGAGCGCTTGAGCCGCGTGAGGATCTCCTGCAGCGTCTCGGTCTCGCCTTGCACCGCGAGCTGGAGCTCGACGATCACGCACGTGCCGTCGACGCGCGAGCCGAGCAGCTCGTGAGCCGTGCCCGGCACGAAGCACGTCTCGCGCTCGTGCGGGTACTGGCTGAGCCAGCTGAGTTCGGCACCGCGCGAGGTGAGCCCCGTGTGTAACTCGAGCACCATGCGCTTCGCTGATCCGTCGGCCGCGTCGACGGCTTCGGACGCGTACTTCATCGCCTGCTCCGCGTCTGTGGTCGCCGAGAGGAACCCGAGCTCGATGCCGCCACGGCTCGCTTCCTCCGATTCCTTGGTGCCCGCGGCCGGCCGCTTCCACAGCCAGTGCGGCACAGAGGAGGAGGAGACGCCCCGATAGACCGTGTGCGCCGTCCCGATTTGGGAGAGCTTGAGCACGGCCGAGCGGAGTGCATGCAACGAGGTCGTGTACGGGTTGCCGCGGCAGAGCGCCATGAACGCATCGTGCGCGCCCGTGCCCTCGCCCTCGATCCGGCCGCGCAGCACGGCATTATATTTCGCATGCATCGGGCCTGTGTACAGGCGCGCGGCAATCACCTCGGCGTCGAGGAGCGGCTCGACGCCAGCCGCGCGCAGCCGACCACTGAGGCCCAACTGGCGCATCTCGCCAAGTATGGATTGGAGAGAGCGCGGCTGGCGCATCCGGTCAGGCGCGACGAGCCCGGCCTCCTGCGGATAGCCCGACGGTCCGAGGCGCACGACGGCTCGCCCGCCGCCGACCACCTCGCCGCTCAACTCGGTCTTGATGTCGAGCTGCTTGCTCAGCCCTTCGGCGGGGTCGACTACGAACCACCACTCGATGCGCGACGTCGTGGTGACCAGGTAGGTCGCGTCCACAAAGGGCATCGCCGCGTCGGACGCCTCGCAATGCTCCGCGAGCATGGTCTCGAGCACGCGCTTCTCCGGGGGCCCGATCACGCTCTCGAGCCGCCGCCCCTTGGAGCCCTTGGCTGCGCGCTCCGTGCCCGGCGTGAGCGTGCCGTCGCTCTCGAGCAGCGCCACGTACTTGCCGCACACCTCATTCTGCCGAGGTGGCACGCGGTCGCCCATTCGCAACAGGTCCCTGTGGATCGCGCGCGCCACGTCCTTGAGCAGTTGGAGCTCGTTGAAGCTCAGCAGCTGGAGCAGCGCATCATACCCGCCGTTCGAGGACGCGAGCGTGCGCACAAAGGAGAGCTCGGTCGGCATCGGATCTGACGGGTGCAGCTCGCCCAGCGGCTGCAGCAGCGCCTCCGACACGAGCGAGAGCAGCCGCGTCGTGCCCAGCCATGTCTGCAGCCTCCACGGCGGGCCGCTCAGCTCCTCCTCCGCGTGGCCGGCGTCCGCCGTGCGAGCTGGCGAGCGCGCCGAGCCAGAGCCCGGCTTGACGGCGTCCTTGGCGTGCGTCGCGCGCCGGATGGCTTGGATGCTGGCTTCAGGAATGGGCATGATGCCGGGCGTCCGTTCGATGATGCGCGCGTACGTCTCATTCTCAGTGCGCACGCGCGTGAACTCGAGCCTCAAAGCCGCATGCTTCTCACTGAGCTGATCGAACTCGGCCTGCAGCTTCTCGAGCTCGAGCGTGCGGGTGCCAAGGTGTCTCGCAAAATCATCGCGCTCAAGCTTGAGCCTCTCAGCGTGCTTCTCAAGGTGCTCGATCTGCTCACCACAAGCCGTCAGGTCGTTGTCCCGCGCATTAAGCTCCTCGCTGCGCAGCCGCAGCATGGCGCTGAGCTCCTCCGTCTTTCGCAGCACGCTTATGTCGCCGACGGGCGGCGACGGTGCGTCTCGATGCGCAGCCTCGCCCTTCTTACCCTTGCCTTTGAGCGCAGGCGCGGCGCGGTGGCCGCCAGGCGCGGGCGCTACCTTCGGCATTGGGGCTGCAGCGCCTCGTCGTGTGGCGCAACACACCGCTGGCTGACGACCCGTGCGAGGGCAGCGTGAGAGCGGACGCCGTCTCGTCGCATCGAAACTGATCCGAAAAAGGGTTTTCGGAACCTTTTCACAGACTCCAGGAGAGGCAGAGTGAAAATACACAGGATGCCCAATTGCTGTCGACATCGGCGGGCCGTCCGCGCCGTCATCGGCCGTCTCGATGACGAGTGAAATCACGGTGCTTAGAGAGATCGAGATGGCGTCCCGCCAAACCCCGCTGGCCGATCGCGTGGCGCTCACGTTGGAGCGCCACGCCAAAGAGCTCTGTGAGCTCACAAATCGTCGCATGAGCGCTGACGAGAGTGAGGCCGTCGCGCTCGCGATCCCAAGCCTCGTGCAGCTTCTCAAGGGCGGCCATGGAGCCTCGGCAGCTGCACTGGCGATTGACCACCTTGCCGCCAACAGCGCCGCGAACTCGAACGCCATCCGCGAGGCGGGCGCCATCGCGCCACTCGTGGCGCTGCTGCAGGCGGGCGCTGGCTCGGCGGCGGCGACGAATGCGGCGGGCGCGCTGTGGAACCTCGCCAGCTCAAACGACGCCCGGAACGCCATCCGCGAGGCGGGCGCCATCGCGCCGCTCGTGGCGCTGCTGCAGGCGGGGGCTGGCTCGGAGGCGGCGACGAATGCGGCGGGCGCGCTGGGGAACCTCGCCTACTCAAACGACACCAACAAGAACGCCATCCGTGAGGCGGGCGCCATCGCGCCGCTCGTGGCGCTGCTGCAG
>ERZ761574.30-NODE-30-length-70287-cov-73.342607_pt1 | contig 70287 bp, 40 predicted proteins | sample MGYA00374950_ERZ761574 | MGnify/ENA primary metagenome ERZ761574 (study PRJEB28895, sample SAMN07631631) | mixed culture metagenome | isolation source: Freshwater growth medium | place: USA: Seattle, Washington | collected 2016-10-03 ... | reverse complement strand
CGTCCTCCTCGTCCTCCTCGTCCTCCTCGTCCTCCTCGTCCTCCTCGTCCTCGTCTTCCTCCTCTTCCTCATCCTCGTCCGCGTCCTCGTCGTTCTCGTCCTCGTCGTCCTCCAGCTCCACTCGCTTTCCACTGCCGACCGTCCGAATAATCCCCGCCTCACCGCGTCCCATTCGCTGGAAGAGCGCATTGATGTCAGCGGGCGGCAAGCCTCGCGCGTCCAGTACAATCTCCTCCACTTCCTCCCCCTCCTCCCCCTCCTCTACCGCCCTAAGCTCTACCAAAGTGTCGCCCGACTGTGACTGCCGTTGGCGAAACGCCGCCATCGCCGCCTCCTCCGCTGCCTCTTCATCCTCCTCCTCGTCCGCCGCCCTCTCTGCGCCCGCGTCAGCGTCGCGCTCACGACGGCGCTCGAGCATGCGCCCGAGCTCCGCTTGCCAAGCCTGCAGCACGCGCACGCCCGCCACCTCGCCGGACAGCATGCCGGCGTGCGCGGCCGCGCCCAGGGCGACCGCCAGCATGGGATCTACGGTGCGCCGAGGGTCCACGCCGAAGAGATTGCTCACGAGCTTGCGCACCTGCGTGGCAATCCTCGCCGATGAGAGCGGCAATCAGAGCCTGATCAGAGCGTCATCGGAAGGCACTCACGTGAGGCCCACTCACCGCCACCATGTGGGTGCCGCCGCCCACGAGTACAATCTCGTCCACAGGAGATCCCGTCGGCAGGTAGCGCTGCTTGCCCTCGGGACGCAACGCCGCCGCCGCGCGCCGCTTCTTGGCGTCAAGCTTCTTGCGCACCGTCCCGTACTCGGGGTCGAGCTCGCCCGGCAGAGTGAGCTGGGCGGACAGAGACACCTCGTACAGAGGTCGCTTGAGACGACGGAAGAGGTCGTCGCACAGCTTCTCAAGCGTCGCGCGGCTCAGTTCGACTGCGAGCTCCTCGGCCGGCGCCTGGGGCTCCGCGGTCCCGGGCGTCGTACCGGGCGTCGTGCCGGGCGTCGTGCCGGGCGTCGTGCCGGGCGTCGTGCCCGCTCTGTCAAGCGTCGTCCCGAGCGGCACCATCACCGTCTTGACCACCGACAGACGTTTTTTGGCCTCCTCGGCCGCCTGCGCGAGCTGCCGGCTCACTTGCGGATCGGAAGTCTCTGAGGCGGTGCCGAGGCGCGCCTGGCGCTCCTTGCGAAGCCATCCGAGCAGCGCCGCGTCGAAGTCATTCCCACCCAGCCGGGCGTCGCCGGAGGTCGCCACGACTTCGAGAGCTCCGCTCGGCGTGACGCGCAGCACCGACACGTCGTACGTGCCTGCTCGAGGTGCGTGGGCTCCGCAATCAATTTGAATCCGTCGCAAACAATCGCAATCGATCGCACTCAATCTCAATCAGCATCAACCCAATCAGCGTCAAACAGCATCAATCAGCGCTCACCCGCCCCTAGGTCGAAGACGAGGATGGTGCCGGTGCCACCCTTGAGCTGGTGCGCGACGCACGCTGCGACCGGCTCCGCGAGCAGCTGTACCTCCGACAGCCCCGCGAGCCTCGCCGCAGTGAGCGTCGCGAATCGCTGCTGCTCATCGAAGTACGCCGGGATCGCGACCACGGCACGCTCTGCTCGCAAGCCCGTGTGGCGCTCCGCGTCGTCGAGCAGCGCGCGAAGCACCTGCGCGCTCACCTCCTCGGGCCTGATGCGCTCGTCAGGCCGGGCGGGCAGCACGAAGACTGGTTCGCCCGCGTTGCCCTCACGGACGGCAGCGCCTGCAGCGGCCTTGTAGGCCTGCACGCTGCTGAATGGCCGGCCAATGAAGCGTTTGGCAGCGTACACCGTGTTCAACACGTGGCACGACGGCTCCACAACCGCATCAGCCCCGACGATAACGCTTCCATCAGCACGGTACGACACCACCGACGGGGTCGTGAGCTCGCCACGGGAGTTGGGCACAATCTCGGGAGCACCATCGGTCAGGATGGCGATCGCGGAGTTGGTCGTGCCGAGGTCGATGCCGACCGTGCGGCCACGCAGCGGCGCTGTATGCTGATCCGATGCGAGCGATGTAAATAGCAGGACACGCATCACGGCCCGGCGGAAGGTCGGGAAGTTGTACATCATGGCCAGTTTGATTGCGGCGCAATCGAACTCACATCAAGAGACACTCTTTTTGTCCAGAACTCGTGAGTGAGTGAGTGAGTGAGTGAGTGAGAGAGTGATATTGTTCCGCGGTGTGTCTGTGTCTCAATAACTCACTCACACTCATCACTCCAGAACTCCAGATGGTCTGACAAGATGCGAAGCGAGACTGATGAGATTTGATTGAGAGCGAAGTACAGTACGTATGACCGTACTTTCATTGAGATTGCTTTCTGACATAAGTCGTAAACGCGTTTAGTTGCATGTTTACTCTCTGTTGAGCGCCCCAGGCGCCTTGCGCTTGCCTTGCTCACGCCATCGGCAACTCACGGCTAAGCGGACGGATGTCGCGTTTCTTCGATGGACGGTCATCAGGCCCGCTCTCATGCGCACTCGGCGGGTCAACAGCAGCTCCAGCTCGACTCTCATTGCCGGGCGGCGTCCAGCCACTGACAGGTATCTTCTCAAGCGCGGCTGCAGCCGCAGCCTCGTATTCGAGACGAGTCTGCGCCAGATTCGTCTGCGTGTCGCTGGCGATGTTGCGAGCAGCCTCCTCTCTCTGCGTGGGAGCTTGTTTGGTCCCATGAGCGCGATAAACAGGAAGGCGAGTCCAACTGTTAGCCACGGCTGTGCCGTCCTCGAGAGCTTCATTATAATATGGCGACCAGCCGGAGCGCATGCTCCAGGTCGCGCGTCGTCGAGGACTGCTGCTCTTGACCCCAGACGCTTTGCCGTCCGTAGGGTTAGGGTTAGGGTGCGCGCTCGCATGCTTGTGCCAGCTGCTATTGTTGTGAAAGGCCGCCGTGCGGGGACTTCCGCTTCGCGTCACCGGAGCTTCGAGACACGCACCCAGGTTCCCACGAGAGGGCAGCTTGGACGATAGTGCATTTGAGGAAGGCGCCAGTTGCCATATGGATGTCTTTGCGAGCAGGCTGGGTGAGATACTTAGAGGTCCCGCTCCGCCGAGCATGACAGGCTTCACCCCGACGCCCCATCCGCCACCTACCCTCTCGACCACCCGAGGTATCCGAGGGCTTGGTGCGCCTCCCATTTCGATGAACACCGACCACGGGTTGGGCAGCGAAGCATCGTTTCCGAATACCTGGGAGCCCTGGCTATCGAGAGGTGCCCATGGCGCATTTGCAAAAGGCTCGTCTGCCAGGCGTGGCGAGGAGCGTTTCGAGTTGCGCCCGATAGGACGGGCACAATTCTCTTCAGCGGTGGTGGGTGGAGGCGACGCACGCGAATGGGGCCACATCTCTGGCAAATGAGCGATGTAGCCCTCCGTCAGGCCACGCGTGGGCGGCCGTGGAGGAGGCGGTTCCCATTCGGGCGCCAGCAAATCCCGAATAGGTGCTGGGGGCTGGATCGCGGCAGCAGGTGCAGATCCTGGCGGCAGACGCGCGAGCTTGGCTAGCTCATGTGTGGTGCGCCCTACACGACCCTGGCTGTGCACCCAGGTCAACACGTCTTGCCGTGGAGGGCCTGCGTGAGTTTCATGCGAAAGCGAAGATTCGGCGCGGGCTACGTCTGCAACCCCTTGGTTCCATATAGCAACGGGATCGTTCCCATCTGGGGATCGAGGCCGCAGCACAAATCCACCTCTTGCCTGTGGGGTGTGAACTGTCCGACGGCCTGGGAGCAATGTGGGGCTCATCATAATGGGCGAATCCCGTATTGGCTTCGGCCGATTGTGCCACTTGAGCTCGGGCGCGGAGGACGAGGAGGAAGCAGCGAGTTGCGATGGCAGCTGGTGAGGGCGTGCTTGGACGCGCGGGAAGAGGGTTGGCAGGACTGGCTTCGCAGCGTTTGCGTCTGAAGCGTTCGCATTGCGCGGTCGGTGACCACGGCTCTGCCGGTGCATCGTGGCGCTCCGAAACGAAGATGACGGTAATAGGTCAACTAGGTCTACTCGCCGCAGAGCATAGGTATAGTCGCCGCTCGAGCTGAGGCCAGAGTCATCGTCCCAACCACAGATGCCGCCGCCGCTGCCGCCGTCGCCGCCGCCGCCCCTACCGCCAGCTATTCGACTTGTGAGTGCGGCGACCTCCGCATCGCCACTCGAGTATCGCGAAGACGAGGCTGTCGCCGCTGATCTCGAATCTGTGCAATTGAGCAAGGCCTCGCGCGTCTTGAGCAGCTCCGCCGAGGTCTTCTCTAACTCATCTAACTCTCTCCGCGATGCTGACGCTTCTGAAGCTGTCCGATCTTTCCCTTTCCGATTGCGCCCCTCAAGTGATGCACAGTGCTGACCTTCAGGGCAGCCGGGTCCGTCAAGATGAGCGCCGTTGGCGCTGACAAGGTCAGCACCACCAGCACCGCTCCTGCCGTGCCCATTCGGATTCTGGTCAGCTTTGGCACTCGCAATGTTCCCACACGCAGCTTGGGATTCACGCGGTTCGCGACTGCTCTCGCTTGTGAGCTTGCCCGAGCCTGCCTTCGAGACTACCTGCCGACTCATGGCATCATCTACGGTTCCTGCGCCTCGTGCGGCTGTGGGCTTGCCTGAGCCTGCAGCAGCGTCACCGTCGATGTACCCCGCACCGCCGGAGCCGGAGCCCGTGTCACCGCCGCCGTAGCCCTTGCCACCCCAGCCGGAACCCGTGCCAACGCCGCTGGAGCTCTTGCCACCGCCGCCGGAGCCCGCGCCACCGCCGCGGGAATCTGTGCCACCGCCGCCGTAGCCTGTACTCCTCGCATTCGTAGCTGCAGCAGCTCCACCGCTGCCGTCGCCCACGTCGCCGCCGCCGCCGCCCGTGCCACCACCGCTATAGCCCGTGCCACCACCACCATTGCCCTCGCCACCGCCGCCGTAGCCCTCGCCACCGCTGCCGTAACCTGTACTCATCATGCTCGGAGCATGCTCGGAGTTCTCTCGGTCCTCCTCAACGTGACTCTCCGGAACAGACACGTTTGCGATGCCGGCAGTCGATACTTTGGAAGCGGATGCCAGGCCAGAGACTTTCCCACGCTTCGGGCTCCTTTGCGTGTTATCACTCCAGGCGGGCTCGACGGGACGGAAGTACCGGGCTCCCACCCGCACGAAGCTCTTCACACTCAGCGGCACACTCAGCTCGAAGGCGTCGAGCTCCTCAATCGTGAGATCGGTCTGATGCTGTAGCGCCATCGCGAGCTTCTCATTGTCGATCTCCTCGCCATCCGCGGGCGGGGCGGCACCGACGTCCTCCCAGAGCAAGCCAAGCCGCGGGGCACCCTGAACAAGGACGACGTGGCTGCCTGAGATCAGATCGTAGTCAGAAAGCTTACCATCAGAAAGGTCCTTCTTGCGGTATAACACATGTGCTCGACCCACTTCCTCGCTATCCAACCCAAACGATTGCGCGGCCTTTATGATGAGTCTGAGAGGAGAGGCGCCCCAAGGTATCTTGATAGCGGCCGAAGGCTTCTCTGGATTCAGGAATGCGCATTTTGGTCCGGAGTCGTACGTTACGATCAACTCGATCTGCGTGCTTGCAGTTTTGTCCAAGACCCCGATAAGCTCATGGATAAAACCCATCGGTGCACGTCTCGGCGCGGCTCAGCGCGACGCCCGTCAGGAGCTCTGCGTCGGTGCCTTTCATCCGGACCGCGCGATTCCTGACCGAAGACTGCGCGTTTCCGCAGGACTTGAAACCACCGGAGCGCTGCGGCGCGCGCGCACGCGAACCACGTGCCGTCACCCTCTTTGAAAAATGCATCATGTACTATGTAATGTGACATGTTAGGTACTTTATATTGCCAAAATACAAAGATACTATGACACCTTGTAATGTTTGTAGTTTACGATATTTTTAGTAGAACATTATATACTGTTGTAGATACATTATATCTTTATATTTGTACTATTACATTATATTATATTGCCAACCCCATACCGCATCACGGTCGATGTTTATTGAGGTTCAACACGTCCAATGACGTTATTCCAAGCACGCGGCCTACGAGCTCAAGCACGATGGCATGGATAGCAGAGGAGTGGTCCATTGTGGGCGATGCAAAAGGTCCACTCATGTTCAAGTCGTCGTGCGTAGCATAGTGGAGCAGGTGACGATACTTCAGAAGACCTCGCTGCATGCTGACGATTCGAGAAACAGGAATGCTCTCGAGGAACTTCAGAGGGTTGTGGAGTGGTCGCCTTAGTTTTAGTAGCTCCAGTGCACGCTTGAGGGCGCTCGCGTTGTTGGCATTCCTCTCCTGGACCTGGTTACCCGCAGGCACGGCAGCGCGATCCATCTTGAGCCCCTTCTTGATCTCAAGGGAAAGCTTCTCAACTTGGATATCATGCTCCTTGGCCTCCTTGCAAAACGCAAACACCGCTTGCGGGTCGACGGAGAGAGAGAGGTTGGCCCAAGGCACGAGCGCACCAAACGGCAGGTAAGTGAGCGGGATCGTGAACACGGGGATGCACCCCCTGCGTTCAGGGCGCGATTCGAGGTCGTTCGTGCACACTCAATGCGAACGCACAGGGTTGCAAGCACAGGGCGAAGTGCCATGTTGAGCGCCAGGCAGGGTCATCCGCCATGTGCATGGTCCTGGTTGCTACACTGGCCAGGGTGTGTTCGAGACTTCGAGCGTGCGCACGCGGCCACGTAGGAGAAGATTCGAGGAGTAATGATGGTGTCACCCGGCGGCACCAGGCAGAAGACGGAGCGAATGTACAGGGCGGCCTTGCGCTGGAGTGCCCACGAGGTGCGATGCTTGAGATGATGGACTTTGTAGAGTACCGAAGCCTCAACTTCAGGCGATCGATCAGGGCGTGGGTGTCGGGAGAGATTGGCATCCAAGTGCTGCACCTGCTCTCTGTGGCTCCGGCTCAGGATGGCTGTGGAGCTCTCCGTCAGAAGGGAAGCCGCGCGGGCGAGCCCACGCCGCACACACTTCGCATCAGACATGACTGCGTCGGTGCATGCCCAGTCACGCTTGTACCCGTGATCAAAGCGATGGCACGTCACGGCGTGCCCCGAGCTGGACGCCGCAAGGATGTCCTTTTGGCTGAGGAGAGCTTCAAGATCGGCAGTAGGTCCTGCACGTGTGTGACCTAAGCTGGAAATTGTGAGGAAGTCCTTCGCAGGTCTGTCCGTTGCTGCAGCCGTTCTTGCGACGTCTGCCGTGGCCGCTGGCTCGCTGGCCGGGTACATGAAGTATTGCGGCGAATAGAAAGGGACGAGCACCACGTGCCCGCGCGGCGAGAGGGCCTGAACCTGCCAGTCGGGTAGTCGGTCCTCTTGGGTGAGTAGCAATCCGAGGGCCATCTTGCCTTGCAGGCTCTGCGCGCCGCCGGTTGCGTGTCTCTCGGCCGCCAGCGCAGCGCGCAGGTAGTGTGGCCACTCGAACATCCACACGTGGCGCTCAGGCGCTTCCGCCCACGTATGCTGGTCGACGGTCCACTGTACGGCAGCCTCAAAGGCGCGGCAGGTGAAGGGGAACGTGTGATTGCTCCGTGGCCACACTCGAGACGTCCGCATGCAGGTCCGGCTGCCATACTTGACGAACCCCATGATCTCCTCCACGGGCGGCAGCTGAGAGCGATTCTTCCAACGAGACTGCAGGTTCTGGCTCAGCTTCGCCGACACGTGTGGCTGCTTGAGGCTCATGGCGAGCGGATCCAGCAGCACGGACGCAAAGCATAGGTGCCAAGGAGACAAAGGGAGTATGAACATCGTTCGGTTGTCGTAGTTGGCCGCCGCCGCATTCGGAATGGCATGGGGCAGCTGGTTGACGACGGCTCGTGTTGCGCCCGCGTAAGAGTCCTCGTCACGGTCACCCTGCACCATCATGAGCTGGTACAGATTGCGGACCGAGGAAGTCGTGTTCATGGCGTGCCATGGGATAGCATAGGTGTGTAGCAGCACCCCTGAATTGCGGATGGCCGAAAGGGCAGCGGCGCGAGGAGTTGGATCCGGTACATGTAGCATCCGCAAAGCAATTGAAGTTTTTGTTTCCGCGAATATGCATGCGTCCAATCAAGGCTTCAAGGGGCCTTGGTCCGGTCCATGCAGGGTTCTGGGTACAGTATGGCACGCAACGTTTTCTTTCTTGCACTAACCACTATGAAGGCCGCGCTCTCGGACCCTCGCTCGTTCAACCTCCCTATGTTCACACACACACTGACACCTCCAAACCGTCCAGGAACGCAACCGATGCGAACACCTGGCGAACACGCCTCACGCGGGACTGCACACCAAAGCATTGAACGCAAGGCCGGCGATAGACGATCCTCAGCGCCCGCACTCCTGACGCGGACGGCGCGCACATGCCACTGCCCTCCACGCCTCCAACTACAGTGTTACGAGCCACTTGCATGAGCTTCAAAGTGGGACCTCAAAGTGGCACCTCACTGTTGCTCTGGCTGGCCACCGCCTTGTCTTTCCACGTCGCCGAGCGCGAGCGGCGCAGGTTGTCCATCTCGTCCTTGAGCGCCTGGGTCGCCGAGTGACCCATCGACCCATCCAGCGTGATCTCGTTGTTCGCAAACTTGCGCGCGATGATCTCCTGCTCCGACTCCGCCTCCTTGTGTACGGCGCCCGTGTACAGATGGTTATCAACGTCCCTCGGTGCACGGGAGCGTGTGAACTGCTCGACTTGGGCGACGAACTTGGTGGGCGGCGTGTAGCGCTTGTCGCGGGCGGGCCATTGATATACGTCCACCTTCGAAGACTTCTCATCCGAGCGGCTGGCGAGCTCTGCAGACTGGATCCAATGCGAGTTGGTGTAGCGGGAGAGGTGCTTCTGCTTCTCCTCCTCCTGATGCGCCATGAGCTCCGACTTGCTCACCTGCGTGAGATCACGTCCTCGCTGGAGCGACTTTGCGGCGCCCGCACGCGTCGGATCGGTGCCGATCCCGTTCATCACCGCCATCGCGACGGTGCCACCAGCTCCGTATGGCGTGTCTTGCTGGGCTGTGTAGTTCGAGTCGTTGCCCTTGAACCCGTCGGTATCGGAGCGCTTGTAGCTCCACGTCTTGTTCTCGCCGCGGTCGACCTGCTGCAAGCGCTTCAGCTCCTTCCAGTCCTCGTAGCCCTGCTTGCCCATGTGCCCCATGCAGAAGCCATGCAAAATCTCTGAGTCCCAGTTGTCTGGCCGCAGGTCGGATTTGAGGTATTCGGTGATCGGCTTAGGCGGAGGCGCCACGTAGATCGCATCACGCGGCTTGTCGGCGGCGGGCGGAGGGCCTCGCGGCACCCCCGACATCTTCGGCGAAGGCATCTGCAGCGCACGCTCGGGCAACTCCAAGGCGCGTTTCGACCCCAGTTTCGCCACAAGTTTCAAACTTGTTGCTGCTGCTGGCTGCTGCTGCTGCTGCTGCTCAACACAACGCGCAAACCTCCGGACCCCCAAGCACGAGGGCCTCTATCGCTATGGACGGAGGTGTGGCCGACACAACCTGCTATTACACAGGCCGTTAATCGGCGGCATGGGGGGAGGCGCAGCCTCCCCCTCTAGAGTAAAACGAGCCACTGCTGCTGCTGCTATTCAACACAACGCATGGGTAAGTCCAAAGTGGCCGAGAAAAGGATTCAATCGATTTCAGCACACCGCATCCGCCCTGGGGTGCATCTATTTGCCGCTGGATGGATGGAAAATTTCCGACACGGCGCGCCTAATTCGCCTTCCGTTCGCGGTACATGTACAAGCGACGAGGAGAGCACGGTGTGATTGTGTGTTCATAATGAATTCACATGAAGGACGGAGCGCTGCGGCTTCAATGAAGGGCAGAGGCGGCGGTGGACGGGGTGGAACTGGTGCTGACCGCGGAGCACCTCCCGGCCGTGGCCGCGGGGGTGGCGTCGGCGCACCTCTCGGTCGCCAGGACCGCAAGGAGTCGAAGTGGAGCAAGCAGCAAGCGGCTGAGGCGGCGCGTGACCGGTCCGAGGATGAGTACTTTAAGCAGTGCCAGGCGCAGGCGCTCAGGTCGGGCGAGGCCAAGAAGGCTGCGGCCGGCCTCACTGGACAGGAGGCGGACGCGCACGAGAAGGCGCTCTTTGCGCAGCAGGGCTCTCAGGGCATCCAGTTCGACAAGTATGCAGACATCAAGGTGGAGACGAGTGGGCCGGGTGCTGACGTGGCGGCGCCCTTCTCCGACTTTGGTTCGCTCACGCTGCCCTCCTTTCTCCTGCGCAACATCTCGCTGATGAACTACTCCAAGCCGACCCCCATCCAGAGGCACGCGGTGCCGCTCGCCCTCGCGGGCTGCGACCTGATGTGCTGCGCCCAGACGGGCTCGGGCAAGACGGCAGCCTTCCTCATCCCCGTGTGCTCGTCGCTCTCGTCTCCAGCGGCCGGCGGCACGACGGTCGGCCAGCCGGGTGCCGCCAAGCCTCGCGCCGTCATCATGGCCCCCACGCGTGAGCTCGCCTCGCAGATCGAGCTCGAGGCCCAAAAGTTGACGAATCGCAGTCCGCTCCGCTCCGTGGCCGTGTACGGCGGCGCCGACCAGCGCAAGCAGGCGCGCGAGCTCGCCCTCGGCGTCGACCTCATCGTGGCGACCCCCGGCCGCCTGAACGACTTTGTCGAACGAGGACTCGTCGAACTCCGCGGCTGCCGCTTCCTGGTGCTCGACGAGGCAGATCGGATGCTCGATATGGGCTTCGAGCCGCAGGTGCACGTCTGATTGCATGCTGACTGCCTCTGATGGTCTGTGATGACCTCTGATGACTCTTTTGGTTGCGCCCGATTGCACGCTCTGCCTGGGTGACGCAGATCCGTCGCATCGTGCGCACGATGCCCGCCGCCGCCGAGCGCCATACGTTGCTCTTCAGCGCGACCTTCCCAGCGCCCATCCAGCAGCTCGCAAAGGAATTCTTGCGCCCGTACGTTTGGATTGGCGTTGGGCGGGTTGGGTCGACCGTCGAGGGCATCGAGCAGCGCGTTTGGCTCGCGACGGCCGACAAGCGCGCCAAGCTGGCTCTGGTGGTCAAGGCGCTTGCGGACCGGTCAGGTCGCTCCCTCGTCTTTGTGGAGAAGGTACGTGATGAGCATCCTCTTGACTGCTCGCTGATTGCGCTGATTGCGAGCCGACCATGCATGCCGGCTCCCCCGCCCTTGCCACTGATGGCCTCTGCATGCATGCCGCTCGCTCGTCCCTCTTTGTGGACACAGAAGCGCACGGCCACCTGGCTCAAGAAGACGCTTCGCCACGGCGGCCCCGCGGAGGGTGGCGAGGAGGAGCGCTTTGAGCCAATCGCAGCTGAAGACATCCACGGCGACCGTTCGCAGTCGCAGCGCGAGGCCGCTCTAGCTGCCTTCCGTTCGGGCTCCTGCCGCGTTCTCGTGGCGACCGACGTGGCGGCCCGTGGGCTCGATGTGCCAGGCGTGGAGCACGTGATCAACATGGACTTGCCCTTTGCACGGGAGGATTTCGACTCGGTGGTGCATCGCATCGGACGCACGGGGCGCGCTGGCCATACGGGGCTGGCAACCTCCCTCTTTGTGCCCGGAGAGACCCCCAAACAAGGCAATGGCAAGATCGGCTCGATGCTCGCCACGCTGCTTAAGGAAACGGGGCAGGTCGTGCCGTCCTTCTTGAGCAGCGGTGGTGGCGGTGGTGGCGGTGGTGGCGGTGGCAGTGGTGGCAGTGGTGGCGGCGGCGGCGGCGGCGGCGGCGGCGGCGTCGGAGGCGGTGGCCGGGCATCGAACTCAGATGTGCGAGGTGGGAGCATCAAAGTCCATCGCAGCCCTGCGCCTCCTGCGCCCAATCCACGTGTAACCACCACCGAGGCCACTGCGCTTGTAACGGGTGCCGACACAGCGCCGGTAGAGGAGCGACGGATGGCGACTGATGGCGAGCGCTACACCAAGGCCGAGTTTTTCAAATTCTACGGTGGGTACGCCGAGTGGGACGCGGCCGCACCGCCCGCCCGCCGCCCGCCGCCTCCGCCGCCTCCGCCGCCGCCTCCGCCGCCTCCGCCGCCTCCGCCGCCGCCCCCGCCGCCCAACGAGAGACGCGCCGCGCCGAACGGTGAGCTGTACACCAAAACCGAGTTCCACAGCTTCTTTGGCGGGTACGCGGAATGGGACGCGGCCGCACCGCCCGCCCGCAGCGCCAACGGCGCCGGGCCCAGCGGGCGCGGCGGCGGCGGCGGTGGCCGAGGTGGTGGCGGCGGCGGCGGCGGCGGCGGGCGTGGCCGCCCGCGTGGCCGTGGTTGGTGAGACTGATATGAGACGGTGAGACCGCGGAGAAAGAATCCTGCCACTGCACTTTTGGCGTCTTCTTGGGGTGAGAGATCGAGTCACGAGTGGGTTGGATGCTCCTGGTGCGTCGGGTGGGGGTGAGGTTCGAAGCGAGAAGAAGAACGTGGTCGCCGATGGGACGGTCGGCGCTTGAACCGGGTTGCGGGTGGGGCTGAAGGATAAGTCAGTAACTTTGTTTCACAGCCTTGGTTATATCATTCGATAATCATTCGACACCCAAAGACACCGGACCGGCGTACTTACGGATGCAGTTACCACTAGCTCGGGGACCCTGGACCCCCTTACCCCAGCCTTGTACTCGAACAGCCGCCGGGTCGGGGCCGCTTATCGCTTGCCCCGCCCAGTCGCCTTTTGCGCGTCCTTACGTAATGGTGTCAAGTTAGTCAAGTCAAGTCTGACCTGACTTGACTTGACTTGACTTCTTGACTAATGGTGCATCTTCACAGCACGAGCAGCAAAGAGCGATGCGAACACTGTTTGTTTTGGCCACGGCGCTGTCTAATGCGAACTGCTACAGTGCCGGCGTTGGGCTCAGTATGACACCGGCACGTTTTCGCCGGTGTTCGCAGCCAACAGCTGTCTCATATGGTAGGAATGGGAAGCCGGTCGTGGAACGCAGTAAGGTTGTATCAGATCCGCTTGGCAGTTCCGATGCATCAGGCTACCGCCGTGGAAGCTTGGGCATCGGACCGAACGAGTCCAAATTCCTGTGGTTGATCGTTGGGCTCGCGTTGGTATTTGGAGTCGACGATGACACTGCAGCAAAGATTGGCGCAGCTCAACGGGACCTGTATCCGGCTAGCTTCTCAAAGGGTTATAACGCACAGAATGGCGTATCCTCAAGAGCCAAGACGATAGAGACTTCCCAGCCGCAATAGCGACAGACTTTTCGTGTCGAGAGAGCCTTGGCAGCTGGGCGCAATGACTCGACCGTGATGGCGAGCAAGGGGGAAACATGCGAGTCCGCATCGATTCGTAGAGGATTCGTCTGAACCATTGTGCGGCCGTCCACCTCAGGATCAGCGCCTGGCGTGCTAAATTTACCTCAGCGCGCGGCGCTTTGCCGTACGGCCAACACCAAGTGACCGTTAGTGCGGTTGACCATTTCGTTTCCGACCAGCCGTGCAAGCTGCAAGGCGTCGATCACGCGCACGCTGCGGCTGCGGCGCGGCACGCGAGAAACCTGCGCGAAACGTTACAGTGCTCGGCTGCTGACCCTGATTTCGGTGACCGGAGAAGCCCGCGTTGCGCGGACGCCGGGCCTGGGTAACGGTACTTAATACACCGTATGTCTCTAAACACAATTAGTCGTCGACCGGAGCCGGCTGCACTGGCGCGAATATGACGGTTTCGCCAGACGAGCCACGCCATCGAGCAGCCTAGCTACACCTTGGCAGCGATGTACCAGTACCAATCAAATAGATTCAAACTTATGTAGATTCCCAAGCACAAAATAGCGAGCGCAATCACTAGCCATAGGATTCCAATAGCGGCCGCCCGCCAATGCTTGCGCCGAATGGGTAAATGCCTTGCCAAGTGTCTTGACATGATAAGTGCATCGAGCCCATAACGGCGCGCCTGCAACTGAGCTGGCCTTGCCCGTGGTTGCAGCTGGCCTCCACCCTCGGCGCGAGCGCGTCTTCGGCTCGCCTCCATCGCCGCGAGGAACTCGGGGATCGTGTCCCGTAGTTGTGGAATCACCTCGAGCACGTCGCGCGCGGAAAAGACGGTGCAGCAGAAGCCCACGTCGGAGCTGAAGATTATCATGGGATCTTCGAGCCGCTCGATGACGTCGGCGGCGTTCTCCGCGTAGGCGATGCCGCGCAGCCGTCTTGGCTGCAGATCGAGCAGCTGGAAACCGGGTACCCCGAGCACTGCGCACGCGGCTGCGCACATGGATGCATGCACGATCGGCTCGCCCTCGCCAGTCGGAGCGAGGAACTCGTCGATGACGACGGGATCTCGCCCGGCGAAGTGTGCAAAGTAGTTTCGAAGGACGTCTTTGCTCGCACTCACGAGATCGGCGGCAGCTGCTGGCACACTGATGCGTTGCAGCTCGCGCAGCTGCTCCCGCACAGAGCCGTCGCAGCAGAAGCATGCAATCTCTCCGATACGAGTGTGGTGTAGACGGAATCCGTGGGTCGCGGCGATAGCATCGATGTGAAATGCGGGAGGCAGCAGCACGTAAAAATGGCCGTCCGATGAAATGGTCGACGGCCGCCGTCGTGCCGGGCTGGTCGACGGCCGCAAGGGGTGACGGCATGTGGGGCAAGTGGAGCTCGTTTGGCGCCACTCCTCGATGCATCGCCTGTGGAAATTGTGTCCACAGGGCAATTCGCTAGGGCCGCGAGGCCGGCTCGAGCGCAGAGGACAAAGACAGATAAGACATTCCTCCATTTCCTGCGAAATTGATGAAGGACATCTTAATTGCACTGGTTAACGCCGTACCGATTCTCTCGAGCTCGGAACAACGCCAAGCCGTTTCGGAACTTCTTTGAACAGCAGCAGCGGCACGTCCACCGGGACTCCCGCCATCGAAAACAATGGTCCGGTGGAGTGACCACATGTTGCCAATCAACGCGACCTCCCGATTGCATAACACGCCTTTTTTTCACCGGTGATATGACAACTAGCATTTCACGTGAAAGCCTGGATTTGCTCGTGGCAGCTGGTGCCTCGTGGCAGCTGGTGCCTAGGTTGGTGCGATGGTCGGCGTCACGATCCTCGTCCTGAGCGCCTCGAGCTTCCTCGTGTCATGGCACCAGCCAGCAGTGCCGCTGAGGCAGCCGCTCGCACAGGGACGCGTCGGTATTGGGCCATGCGCAGCTCTCGATATGAAGGATCCTGACGTGGCAAAGGAGTATGCCGCGGTGATGGCGTTCGACACGGAGAAAATCGTGGACGAGCTGGAGGCGTCGGGCATCAGGCCACCTCCGACGATGAGTGCGTTCGGACGATGGCCGAACAGTGGCTCTGACCTTGCGCGCCGCCGGCAACCACCTATCACTCATCGTGTGCGTGTGCTGCTACTCTTGCGATGCAGATGACTTTGAGCTGCGAAGCTTGCTGGTCGAATTTCGGATGATCAAGGCGGGCAAGGGCGCGACGAAGAAGAAGCCGCCCCCGAAGCCTGCCTCGTTTGGCAACGAGTTTGAGAAGGCGCTCTATGAGAAGCCAGCCTTCAAAGCGCTCTACGAGCAGATGAAGGCTGCGCGGCTGCAGAATGAGATCAACCTGATCATCGAGTACATGAACAATCCGCGTAACGCCAAGGTTCGGTACGGCGGCACCGCCAAGTACGACGAGACCGTGGCGCAGATCGAGGCGGCGCTCAAGGCCAAGGTGGAGCAGGTCATCAAGTCCGGACGACTCTTCTTCTCGGGGTTCCCGTCCAACATGGGCGAGGGTGCCGTGAAGATGACTCTAGAGGGCTTCGGCAAGCTCAAAGACTTTACGTGCGAGGAGAGCGAGGACGGCATGTCGCTCACGGGGCGCGCTGAGTTTGAGACCAAGGAGGCGGCCGAGGCGGCCATCAAAAAGTATGATGGCGTCGATATGGGCCTCGGCACCAAGCTCGAGCTCCAAGCCCTCTAAGGTCCGCCACTTGTGGCTGGCAAGTGGCCTCGGCCACTCGCCTCATCCTGCTCCCGGTCGGCCGGCGAGCTGCCGATAGCTCAATACGGCGCGTGCATGTGCTTGCTACCACCTAGGGAGCTAGAGCTGCAGCACACTGTCAGGTATACTGTGCGGGTGCGTGAGCCTGAGCGCTGGCACGTGCCTTGAGCGCAAGCTTTGTTAGGAAGACCCTTGGCGAGTCTGAGAGGAGTGGAGGAGAATGTAGGCTCCGTACGATAAGCGATATAGTCGTATTTTCGGTATCGGCGCACACATCGCCGCCAGGGGTCGGCGTTGCGGACACCACCCGCCGCGCACGTGCTCCGTTTTCGGTTTTGCCATTTGCGTGGCGTGAGTCTGAGTGTTGCGACTTGCGTGTTGGCCTAATGTTGGCCGCACCCCACGCGCCTGTGCTGAGTGCTGTCATGCCGAACGGTCAGGCCGCACCCGGGGCCGGCCGATGCGCACCGCACTGGTGGGGATGCACCACCCTCCGCGACACCCTACCCGTCGACCCTACGCCGGGCGTCGGGTGACAGGACACATAGGTTAGAGGTTTCGTGGACGGGACCGGAGGTCGGGACCCGCCCGACCGGACGGGAACATGTGTCCGGACAAATGTTGTGATGTCCGGTGTGTCGAGCCGACAGCCGAGCAATGATTTGACCGTACCGTACGACGTCGACCGGAGCGACCGTCGATAAGCGAAATGGGTAATGGCTAAAAGTGTGACGTGCGGGACGACGTTGGGGTCGTTGCTTCGTCGTCCCGTCCGGGGTTAACCGCGCCGAACGAGCGGTCTATCTGTTTATATTGTATCACACACAGACAGTGTCACACAGGCCTTCGTCGACAACACATCCAGTTCGCCTAAATCCCTAAATTTGGCCGGGCGGTAGATGAAGGAGACCGGGGCGAGAGGCGCCTCTGGGCGCTGCGCCGGCCACCCGCGCCACAGATCTCGCGAGATGAAGGAGACCGGGACTCTCGCAGGGGTCCGGCCGTACGGCTGGCCGGCTGAGCTCACAAGACCTGCTCGACGTAGACGAGATGCTTCGGATTCCAGGAGGTGCCCACCTCGACCACGGCGACGCGCCTGAAGCCGCCCTCGACCTCGTACCCGTGCTTCGTGTTGTGCACCACAACGGCGCCTGAGCGCAGCTCGCGCTTAAGGCGCGTGGCGAGCCGCTCGATCACGGGTACGTCCCACGCGGTGTCATCCACGTACACGAGCGCGGCGGCGGTCGGTAGGCGGAAGGCGAGCGCGTCCGCGCATTCGAACTTCACGATGGATTCGGGCACCTGGAGACTGCTGCGCACGTCCTCGGACAACTCAACGAGACCTGGCAGTAACTCGACTCCCACCGTCGGAACTCCGAAGGTCAGGGCGGCCAGGTACGCCTCAAATCCAATCGACGAGCCGAGTACTACGACAGCGCGCTCCGCATCCGGCACTTTCGCGCCGTCCGGAGCGCGCCCAATGCTGCGCTTGGCGTGGCGCGCGGCGGCCGCATACAGTGCGGTGCGGCTCTCTGCGTTTGTAAAGACGGCGGCGAGCGTATGACCCCACACGCCGCCCCACGCGAACGCGCCGAGCGTGGTCTCCTCGGCGACCGTCCCGTCCATGAGCGTGTGGCTCATCTCCGAGGCGCGCACACTCCAAAGCCTCGTGCTCTCTTCTACTTGCTCCGTCTCGATCTGTCTTAAGTAGCGCATCGCACGATGAAGGAGCACTGCATCAGGTGCGCCCACGCCACCTGCGCGTGCACCCTTCCCTGCAGAGCGGCCCAGCCAGTCCTTCTTGGCGCGCCGCGCCGCGCCGAGCGCAAGCGCCGCGCGCGCCGCTCGAGAGGCAAGGACTCGACTCTCATAGGCTGCTGCCGAGAGGTACGCGCGCGAGATGGGCAGCTTGTCGAGGTTGGTCTGCGCGAGCGAGGCGTCGGCTGGCCGGAGCGCGATCGCGGCCTCGTATGCCTGGAGCGCGCGCTGGGACTCACCGGCAGCCTGGAAGGCAGCGGCTAGGTTGTTGTAGGCGAGTGGCGCATCGACGCCCTCGGGGTCTGCCTCGAGCGCGGCAGTGTAACTTTGGATGGCCTCTTCGAGGCGACCGCGCTTGCGCAGAGTGTTGCCAAGGTTGATGCGCAGCGTGGTGCTCGTCGGCGCCACCGCCAGACCGCGTTCGAAGGCCGCGCCCGCCTCTGCGACCTGCCCGTTCGCCTCGAGCGCCGCGCCGAGATTGTTCGAGATCGTCGGATCGCCGGGCGCAAGCCTCTGGGCAAACGAGTGCCAGATGACCGCGTGATCGGGCGCGCCACTCGCCTGCGCCGCAGCACCAAGGTTGGTGTACGCAGCCGTGTACGTCGGGCTCAGGACCACCGCCTTCTCCAGCACGGCGACTGCCTGCACCGGCTGTCCCACCTCGCGGAGTGCGTTGCCCAGGTTGTTGTACGCAGTGACGAGGGTAGGCATCAATTCGATGGCGGTAGTATGCAATCGAATCGCGTCGTGATACTCGCCGAGCGCCTGCTTGGCGTTGCCGTAGTTGTTGTATGCGCGCGCGTACGTTGGATCGAGGCTGATTGCTGCTTCAAACTCGGCGATCGCCGCAGGTAGATCACCCGAGGCCTTGAGTGCGGCGCCATAGTTGGATCGAGCGCCTGCTTCATGCGGATTTGCCTCCGCGTACTCGCGCATCTCCTCGAGCGTGGGCTGGGCGGCAGCGAGGCTGGCGAGAAAGGCGACAGCGACGCAGCGATGTCGCATGCGTCGCATGCGTCGCATTGCGGAATGCGCGTCTCGTCTTCGGAGATCGCGACCTTGCGAAAAAGAAGAGTTCGGCTTTTCTCTATTCTTCAACCCCAGCTCTCTACATGTAGCGGATCTCCTCGACTCTATGGGAAGTAGTGACTACTTGAGTAGCAGTAGGCCACATGATCATAAGGCATAAGCTCGCGCTCTCTCTGTGAGAGACTGCAGACTCATTGTGCACCGACATCACGACATCTGGCGCGAGCATGCGATGGTCCATGGGCGCGGTGACTTATCACGTGCAATGTGGATACTCTAAGATGGCTCCTAAGAGCCCCGCGATGGCGCCCAGTGGCAGTGCTCCGCTCCTTATGGCGCCCAGTGTTCCGCACCTGCAGCAGCCTCGGCGGCTGCGACGTAGGTCAGGTGATCGGCGATGCAGCGCGGGTGCAGCGCCTCGGCGAGGTGGAGTACGAGGTGCCGATGCTTGGGTGGCACCTCATACGCTTTGCCTCCGTGCATGAAGAGGAGCTCGAATCCCGGGAAACCTTGGTACTGCTCGAGCGTGTCGAGAATCGCCTCCTGCTCGCGCTGCTTCTTGTGGCTGTTGCTCGCCGCGAAGAGAGAGAGCAGCTTGCGCGAAAACGAGAGCGGGCAACCGAGCAGCCGGGGCACGATGTCGTTGGCATTCACCACGCTCATGACGCGCGCACCAGCCGTGGGTTCGTCAAAGGCGGCCGCGTCGGGCGTGCCGAAGAAGACCACAGGCCCTCCGAGGTTGACGATCGTGAGCCGGCCACCAAAGCCCTTGGGCAGGAAGCCCGCGCCGGCCACGACCTGGGAAAGCGCGCCGCCAAGCGAGTGCCCGAAGATGTACAACTCGTCACAGCCCGGAAGGTGCATCTTCAGCTTCGCGTGCAATGTCGCATCCTCGCGCACGGTGCGCAGGAAGCCGCCGTGGCAGCGCACGCCATTGGGCCCGGCCTCGGGCCGGAACATGACGTCGGCGATCGCGTCAGTGGGCGACATGGTGCCGCGGAACACGAGGAACAAGGCCTTGGCCGCACTGGCGGACCGCCGGCCTTCACACAGGAACCAGACCGCGTTGGTCTCCATGAGCGCCTGCTCCTCAAAGTGGAGCAGCCGCGACTCTTGAAGCAGCGTGCCGACTGCGCGCGCTATCTCCTCCGCGTTGTCCACCTGGTACGGCAGGTCGGCGAGCCGCGCGGAAAGCAGCGGCAGGTCGAGCTCGGCAGGAGGGACCACCTTGAGCGTAAGGTTGCGCTCGATTGCGCGAAGGATGGAGAAGTAAAGGACCTGGACGAGGGCCCAAAGGACTTGAAGAGCGACAAAGAGCAGCCAAACCATCGAGTTCACGACGGTGGTGACTCCTTTCCGTGATGCACTCTGCATGCAGCGGATTCCTGCGAAACTCACAAGTTCACGTTCACACGTAAATGAAATTGCCATCCCGGAATGACGCACGACCACAGGTCCCGTGGAAACACAACGTGGAGGGCGCAGACACCGAAACCTCCCACGAAAATAATGGTTGAGATTCAAGTTGATTTTTATGCCGGCGGAGTGTGTTGCCAAATTGGTGTGGCCGAGCGAGTCAGGGGGCCTGGAGTTTACAGTTTTCGCTCATATGACTTATCACACGCGCGCTCCAGTGGCAGTGCACACACACAACTGTCCTACGTCTGCCTTGTCACGTTCAGATTAACTTGTCCAACGGGCTGGCCCAAGCCGGCGGCGAGGCGAGGATGGGCCCTGGACCGCCGTCGGAATCACTTCCAATGACATCTTGCTTGCCTTGAGTCGATTCGTCTTCAAAATCATCCTCGTCAACAACTGTCAGCGTCGCACTCGCTTCCGGAGGCGGCGGCGCGGTGGCAGGCGGCGTCTCGTGCTGCGGTGAGACGACAAAGCCATCATCGTCGGCAGGCTTCGCCAGTCCAAGAAGCTCCTTTTTAGTTTGCAGTCGCGCCTTGCCAGTTTTGAGCAGTGCGTGCTCAAACATGGTCGGTGACACGCTCACGACTTCGCCGGCCTCTCCAAGGCCATCCACCGCCTCGAGCAGCACAACGTCAATTCGCCGCTTCTGCGCCTTGTTCGGCTGTGGTTCCAGTCGATATCCCAGCTCGTTGACCTTTGTGGCAGCTTTGCGCCCATTGTGTCTCTTCAGTGCGCTCGCTTTCGACTTGCGCCGTGCGTCAGTGTTCTGTCGCACAAAGACCTCTGCCCGTGCAACTAACGGTAAGCGTCGTTCCATGAGGAACGTGGCCGCTGGCACACGACGAAGAGCGCTTCCGAGCGCCCAGCAGTGGACGAGGATGATAGCACGGATCATCGTTGCACGGAGTCTCACTCTCTTTCGTACCTGCCTCCTGTCTGCGGCGTGTTCCGACCGACGCTCGTTGGAGCCTTCGTGATGAGAGGCGCGATCTCGGTCAATTTTTGGTTACATCACGAGGTTTCAATATACCGGTGACCCGGCTCCCTCTAGGTGACTTTATGTGGGGGTGTCACGTGGCACTTTGAGTATTTTTCCATTTAGAGCAAGTTTTGAAGACTCCCTGTCCATGTGATGTTGATGGCCGAGGATGCGGATGAGGGGCTCTCTGTGGCCGAGCTGGCAGACGACAAGGAGAGTGTGCTGAGAAATGACCAAGAGCCTGACAGTACGGCAGCAGTACCAGCCAAAGGAGCTGGTGAGCGGTACGTTCACTTCGGTGAGTGCTCAGAGTTGAGCATCTCGACGCCGATTCAGAGATGCCGCCGACGCTTTGCCGAGATTGCCATCTCGCAGCCGGGGCTCCTTGACGACTCGCATGTCTGGGCCCACGCCTACGATATCTCCGGAGGATTTAGGGTTGCCTGGCACGTTGGTGTCTCCGTCTATGGGCTTGAGTGGTCGTTTGATGGCTACCAGAACCCCTTACTGGAGCAGATCTGGCCACATAAGCACTCATTTAAGGGCGTGCAATCATCGACCTGTAAACCTCACCAGGCTAGAAGCTGGTTCGGCGGTGGGAAAGCCGCGTACCACAAGGAATATCTTGGCAGGACGAAGAAATTACCCAACGAAGTACGTGACATCCTAATCGACCTCATGACTCATGAGTACCACCCTGGTGGCAAGATTGCCGCAACGATGACGGACAAGACGTACAAACTGTCCACGCACAATTGCCAGGACTTCGCGTGGAGATTCGTTTGCCGTCTTCGTGATCGTGACCCAGGGCTGCTTCCATTACAGTCGACTTACAACCTAAATGAGGTTCTTACAACCAGGGCTTGGCTTGGCTTGATTTTTGAGTACTTCAAGGATGACATTGCGGCTCACCAACGTTGGCATCGTTAGCTACATTTATTACAGTTCGGTACACACGGGTCGGGCGTTGGGGTTTGTACATAGAATTTATGACCAGCGAGGGGGGGCTCCGCAGCATTTTACCGACGAACCGGAGGCCGAAGCGCGAAGGGTAAGCTAGGGGTAGTTCAACTTCCTCGAGTTCGGACGGCCAACGAGGGGTGTACATAGAGGGCCGGGCATCGCGGTCCAGACACCAGAGGCCCGCAGAGGCCTGTAGACCGGAGGTATATTCTTTCTGGATTCACACACTATCCCCACCACCTGATTTTGAAATCAGTGTAGACAGAGGGCCTTTTAAGGGGTCCGAGGAGGAGGGTATTAGAGGGAGGTATTCTTTCTCACACTAAGTATCCTCACCACATGAGCTGCAGAGTGATACTTATCGCCGAAGGGGTAGAGGGAGGCCTTGGCTTGAAGACTTCTCTGACACACGGGTACCCACGTCCCCATCGTGATTCATGACGGTGTGACCCCGGTGTGAAGAGGTAATGAAGAGGTAGTTCATAGCTTCATGCATGGGTCTCGCCGGACTTTCTCTTTTTTGGCTGTTTCTCAGCTCTCCGCCTGTGCATGTGTCTCAAGTCTCATCTCATCTCGATAGTCCTGTATTGCTTTCACGGTGGTACCGTTTACGTGTTGATGTGTGTATTGTAGGGTCAGGGGGGGTTTCCCATACAATTTCGTGTATTGTATTCAAGACAAGTCAGTCTATACAGAAACAACAGACAACCATACGGAAGCCTACCCGGTATCGAATGAAGTACGAGCATGAATCGCGAACTGATGAGCCAGCCCAAATTTTGCGGGCACGGCCGGGGCTTGACTTGACGTGACTTGACTTGACCAGAATTGTATTCATAATGAAGAGGACCTTCCAAGGCCCCCGAAATGCTCGCGCTGCTCGTGTCGGCTGCATCGATCACAAGCCAGAGACTGCTGACGCACCGCATCGGAATGCATCTGGATGAGGTTCAGGGAGCATCCAAAAAATCCAGTTCATTCGCTATGTGCGCGCCCAAGGATGAAGTGACGCCGTCCGATCTGGCCAATGCGGTCGTTGCAAACGTGTTCGAAGGTGAGTTTGGGTCGCGCGGCGAGGTTTGGGTCTTCGGCCAGGCTGTGCTGCTTGGTGGGGTGCTCGCGGCTCCGGATCTGCCTGGCCTGTCTGTTCTGTCACGCGTTATTGGTCTTGCGGTATTGCTCGGCGGACTTGCAATCGCCGTCGTCGCGGCCGCAGATTTGGGCACTTCCCTGAGCCCGTGGCCTAAACCCACGGATGCGAACACCCTACAAGTAGATGGCGTCTACTCAGTGTGTCGTCATCCGATCTATACCGGGCTCGTCTGTGGCTGCGGAGGCCTGAGCCTGCTAACTGCCTCGACTGAGCGCTTGCTGCTCTCGTGCTGTCTGTACGTACTCCTATCAAGCAAAGCAGCGCGGGAGGAGGCGTTCATGGAGGACAAGCATGGCGCCGCGTACGTCGAATGGGCCTCCAAGGTGCCGCGCTTCTTTCCGCGTGCAGAGAGCTTGGCGAGCGTTCTAAAGGACGCGGCGAAGAGGGAGGTGTGATGCTTGAGCGATCCTAAAGGAAGTTTAACTGCCGACGCATCTTACTGTGGTGGCTCTCTACTGACCAAGCTACCTACACATTGGCAGGACCCCTGAATTGCGGTGGGGTAATTTGAAGGGAATGTCGGCGTGAGAGTATGGCGGCATGCGACATGGGGAAATGCGGACGGCGTCGCATCTCACACGCGCACATGGGCTGCCGCACCGCGCGGCGGGACCGGACACGGGCATGGAAACTTACTTCTTCTCCTCGTTGCTTGTCGTTGCTTGTCGTGGTGGCTCGAGCGGTACAACCTAAAAACACTACATGTAAACGGCGCGAGTCTAGTTAGCGACAGCACTGTAAATGGTTAGTACGATTTACGTTCCGCTTCCGCCTTCCGGTTGCTCCGCCGCGCGGTCGCCCGCGCCGCGCTGTGAGACGGACGTGACGAGTCACGAGAGGAGACGAGGCGCCCGAGCGCGTTCGAATTTCAACCGAGTCTCGCCACGGTTTGTTCAGTTCGCGTTACACCGTATCTCGCGGGAGTCCAGCAATGAACCGCCAAGGGCGCTTTGGGCCGTTCGCCGCCGTGGCCGGCCCGTGCCTGGGCCCGTGCCCCGCGATGGCCCAAAACGTCAACTGCCCATCTCACATGGCCTTCTTCTTCGCCGCCTCCGCCACCTCCTTCATCTTGCGTCCCTTGAGTTTCTTCTCGCGCTTGCTGCCGCGCTCTCTCGCCGCCGTCTTTCGTCGGAGCTCTCCGATCGAGTCGCGGCCGGTGGCGGTGCTCTGCTCGAGTGCTCCGGCAAAGAAGCGCGTGTCATCCACTTGCTCGAGCTGCTGGCGCATGTATCGCATCGCGGCGAGGTTGTACCCGATGACGCCATGCTCCTGCGCGAGGCGCGATCGTAGCGACGTGTCGAGCGCATTCAGCATCGTGAGCAGCCCGGCGCTACCGACGATCTGCTTGTGGTGCACGCGGAGCAAGAAGAGGATGACCTTCGCCATCAACTCGACGGGCGGCGCGCGTGGCACGAGGGGTAGCAGCCGCGTAAGGAGTGCTTTGGCCGCGTCGAAAGGCAGCAGCAAGAGCGCCTGCTCGAGCTCGGTGGCACGCACTGAGCTGAGCGCTTTGAGTAGGTATGCCCCTTGGTCGAGCCCGAGCAGGAGCATATTGGGTACGAGTACAGGCTGCTTGCTGCCCTCGCCCGCGGCGCCTCGGGCAGTCCACTTGGCATGCGCGTTCTCGTACTCGGCGACGCGCTCCGACTCCTCAGTGAGCGTCTTGAGAGCCTCGAGCACGCGCTCCGCCCCCTTGACGGTCTCCATCGTCCGTCGGCCAGCGGCTGCAGCTTCGGCCTGCGGCTCCATCCCGAGGGCGGCCGCCTCCTCCTCCTCGGCCTCGGCGTACTCCTGGCGCTTCTCCAGCCCGGCTTCGAAGAGCTCTTCGAGCGCCGCCTCACGCTCCTCCTCGAGAAAAACCTGCTCGTCGCTCCGCTTCCACAGGCGCAGCGAACGGTCTTTGGAGGCGGACACGACAAAAGAGCCGCTTCGCGAAGGAGCCATCGCCCAAACGTCGGCGTGGTGCCCCTTGAGGCATAGGATCTGCTCAAAGTGATCCGCGTCCCAGTAGCGCACTGTCTTGTCCTTGCTCGAAGAGAAGAAGAAGTGGGTCTCGCGCACAAAGGCGACGCACATGACCGATTCTGTGTGCCCGTGGAGCGATCGATGGCAGTCGCCAAAGTCGAGTCCCCAGATCTTAATGGTCTTGTCAGCGGCGCCCGAGGCGAGTAGCTCGCCGTCGGACGAGGCGCTCACGCAGAGCACGGGCAGCTGGTGGCCATACAGCGTCAGGAAGAGCTTGAGACTGTCGGTGAAGAGGATCCGTATCGAAGCGTCCAAAAGAGCAGCGACCACGTGCTTGCCCTCGGGTGTGAATCGCGCGCAGAGCACGTCGTCGTTCAGCTCATGACGGCGCTCCTCCTCGAGCTTCACGACGTTCGGCTTCGGCTCGCGCGGCGTCCAAAACGCAATCGTCTTGTCGGCGCCGCCCGACAGGATGGTCGTGCTCCCCGGCTGCACGCACAGCGACCAGACAGCGCCCGCATGAGCGTCGGCCCTCTCATCGACGAGATCATTGGTCGCGAGCGAGAAGGCCTGTAGGCTGCCGGCCTTGGTCCCCACGATCACGTACTTGGAGGCGAGCACGAAGGCCGCGCTCAACCCGTACCCACACGCAAGCGAGCCGACGCACTGCTGCGACTTGACATTCCACACCTTTGTCTCGCCGTCGCAGGCGGCGACCGCGAGCCGGTCGTCCGCACTCAACGCGAGCCCGCGGGGCTCCGACCGGTGGCCTGCTGCACTCACACTCGAGAGGAGCGCCGCCGCGCCGCCCTGCTTGAGTTCGCACCCGTACACGCCCAAAGCGTTCGACCGGTCCGCGACGAGGAGTCGCGCCGTATCGGGCACCTTGCAGGCACCGCCTTCGTCAACGTCGTCCGCCTCGTCCGGCGCGACGGCCGCGATGCCGGCGCCGGCGCCCATCTGGGCACGGCCGGCACGCGGCATGAAGGCGAATGAGTGCAGCTTCTGCGCCGCGCGTAGGTGCGTCAACGGCAGGAAGCAGTCAGCAGCATGCAGGGTAGGCTCGGTCTCGTCATCCTCATCGATGCCCGTCACGGCGCCCGACACGGCGACGGCGGCGCCGCTCGCGGCCTTTCGCTTCTTGGCTGCGCGTCGCTTGAGCTGTCGCTTGAGCTGCGCGGCGCTCTGCACCGAGAACAGCTGCAGGTTGCGATCGGCAAACTGCACCGCAAGAGCCCGATCGTCCAGGCCGAAGCGGAGGCGAGCAACCCGAGCCTGGCTCGCGCGGATAGCGAGGACGCCCCAAGGATGCGCCTGCACGCCACGCCACTCGCCGCTGGACGTGACCGCGCCACCGGCCGACACGGCGCTGCCCGACACGGCGCTGCCCGACGCTGCCGCGTCGACGCGCGCCGCGCCGGCGGCGAGCGGCGGGCGCGCCCGGGCCAGTTGACGAACCTCGAGGCGCCATACGAGCACCTCCGCGTTGGCCCCACCCGTGAGCAGTCGCTCGCCCGCCTCGTCGGCGGCCAGGCTCCAGAGCTCGCCGCTCGGTGCGGCCACCGTCTGGATGCAGTGCTGTGTCGGCAGGTCCCACAGCTTCAGCAGGCCGTCCTTGGAGACGGAGGCGATGGCGTCGTGCGTCGGCAGCAGGCACACGTCGGTGACGGCGTCCTTGTGCCCGCGCAACCGGCAGATGCCGGCCTCGGCAATCACGTCCCACACAATCACGTTCGTGTCCCGCGCGCCCGAGACGAGCATCGTCGCGGCACGGTTGAAGTGCAGCGCGCTCACAGCACTCTTGTGGCCGTTGAGCGTCACGCGCTCCGCCGTGGTGGCCGTGTCCGAGAGCTGCCACAGCCGGATGGAGCCATCCGCGTAGCCGACAGCGACGGTGTCGCCGTCGGCCGCGAGCTCCAGCGCCGTCACCTCAGACGAGACTCCAGCCGCTCGCAGCTGCCGCACGAGTGCGCCGGTCTTGATGTTCCAGATGGCGACAGCCTCAAGTGCGGGCGCGAGTGCCAGCTTGCCCGAGGCGTCGACTGCGACGTTGCCGCCGCCGGAGACGACCACGCCCCAGCTGGCATCCTCGGCGTAGCGCAGGTAGGTCTTGACCATGCTCTGTGAGGGTGAGACGACGACGACGCCAAAAGCAGTGCGAGCTTCGAGCACGTCGCCTTGAAGTCCGCAAAGAGTGCTCAGAAAGTTTGTCTGCCACAGGTTTCACCGGAGGGAGCCGGGTCACTGTACGGTACAGTACTTTGTTATTTAAACTTGACGCGCTCCGAACAATCCGTGGATGGGCCGCGTGTCTCCAGGTGTCTTGAGGTACCGGGTACCCGGTACCGGTAAAAAGACACCGGGGGGAGCCGGGACACACACGGGACACACCGGGTACCGGTGTCTTTTTACCGGTACCCGGTATCCGATCGGTCGACCGCTCGCGCGCGCGCGCACCACCTTGTAATTTGTCTAGCTAACCTCGTGTAACAGCATTATGTAACGGCACGTACTGTTCTACAATAGTAGAGCTCTGATTCTTTTCCGCGATCCCAGGCCCACCCGCCCTGCCTTCTACGGTCGCATACCGTATCGTCACGGGGCGCGTTATGGCGATTGTCATCGCGGCAGAAGTTTGCCCACAGGCGTTACAAAACCTTGCGATTTTTCCGTCGACGACCGAACTCCCCTCCCGTCTCCTCATGGCTGCACCCTCGCAGAACCCACGTCGTTCTCCTTCTCGATTGCGCATTGATGTGACATCCGGGGCCGATTCACCGCCTCTCTCACCGACATGGATGGAAATGATGAAGGAACCGACACATTCACAGTCAGCGAGGACGGCGACACAGCTGGCATCGACGCCTGACTTTCCAGGGGTGCGTAGGCCCTTCGGATCTGACTCGCCAGAGCGGCGTCCTTTTACATCCGACTCGCAAGTGCGGCGACCCTTCACACCGACATTGCAGCGGCCACCTTCGCGTGCCGCCTCGACGCCAGGACACGGGTACCGAAACAAAAGGGCAACTCCACGGCCTGCGACGCCCTACGATGAACGTCAAAAGTACCTCGCAGCCGCTGCTGCCGCAGGCATCCCAGCGAGTGGACCGCTCAGTAGTGACGATCGGCCACAAGATCCGTGCTTAGACCGACAGCGGCCAAGCACGGCGACATTACCGGCCGATTCTCCGCGCACAGACGGATGGTACGCGCGTAACGACGAGGCTGTCGCAGAGTTTGTGAAAGAGCGGAACGAGATAGTGCTTGCCGAGCAGCGTGCGGCCAGGCTCCGTGCGGAGCTTCGACGTCCCGAGATTGAAAGAGCGAATGCGAGGGCCATGCAGGCGACCAAGGACTCTGCAAAGCGCGTGGCTGCAAAAAGGGCAGCCGAGGAGGAGGCAAAACAAGAGGAGGAGCGAAGTCAGACGGCCTACCGGCAGGAGCAGCTGCGCCAGCTCGAAAATAAATTCAAGGTGACCGAGGAGGAAAGGCGTCAGCGTCTTAAGGAAGCACCGCCAACGATTGTTCAGGTGATACGAGAAAGGGTACTGAAGCAGATGGAGATGGAGAGCAAGGAGGCCCGATGTAAGTTTGAAGCCTCCGAGGCAGCACGAGCTCAGGTTATGCGGGAGGCGAAGGCTGATGAAATTGAGAAGACAATGGCACTGAGAAGAGTGCTGGCTGAGGCGGAGAAGGCGATGGCGGCGAAGGAGGCTGCCGCGAAACGGGGCCGACAATTAACGGAGGTGTTCACATAGGGCGTCCCGCGCAGCCACAGTGCCGCTCCCGCGCGCAGCTCCATGATCCCCGCTTACACCCCTCACGACGGAATGTAACCCTTGTTTCCAGGCGATTGCTACACGGCTTCGGCAAGAGAACAAGACGGCCGCCAAGAAGGCGTGGGACACTGTGCACGTGACATTCCACAAGGAATGGCTGGAGAGCTACGAAAAAGTGTTCGGCACCAGTGGCAAGATCGCGTGGAATGACGCGCATCTTGATCGGAAAGAGGCGCAGTTGAGTGCATTGGCGGGAGCGATTCACCAGAGAGGTGTGTAGCGCCCACGAGGCACGAAGTTGGAGTACATCGCTCACTGGAGCCACCCGCCCCTGCAAGCGCGCCAAACGCCCGCACGCCTGCCTGCACAGCTCACGCTGCGTTCCCCGGATTCCGTGCATGCAGTCGTCTCGCATCAAGAATCAGCTCTCGCGGAGCATCAGCGGCAATTAAATGCAGAGGGGAATGCGGCTGATGCGAGTATCGAGGCACTCGATGCCGCAAAGGCGCAGCTTTGGGAGCAGGCGTGCGAGGCTTGCGAGGCGCGTCCGCGAAAGATGTACGCCTCCGTTGACGCTCACATTCGAAAGGTCCGAATCATCCAGCCACCCCCTGCTCGGTACCGTCCATCTCTCGCGCCCCTTCTCTGAGCTCGCCTCCGATCGCGAGGAAACCATCATTCGCAGGTGTGGGGGAACAACGTGCAACAGACCGCGGCCAGTGCGAGAAGTGCAGCCCGCGAGACCGTGCACGCAGGAAAATACTTCAGCCCGCCGACCACCCCTCAACAAATGAAGCCCCCCAAAATGGCTCAGACACCAGTAGACATGGATCGGGGCCAGTGGAAGCCACCAGCTGAATTCTACCAGTTGAAACCCAGGGCTGGTCTACAAGCTGATCCCGGTTCATGGACACTTCGCCGTAGGCCAGAAATGAACGATGTCGTACCAACTCGACTCGGGAAAACCAATTACAGAGAATTCTGGTGGGTTGGGGTGCAGCCGACTGGATACCCGACTGGACCAGGCTCGCCATACGCACGTGGTACAGCTATTATTCCTACTCGTGCATGACCTCGCTTGCGCCCATCAAATCACAAATGATTGTACCGGCTACCGGTAGTAATCGCTAATGGACGAGTGCATTACCTAGTATCGCGCGCTACGCGCTAGCTCGCTAACTTTCTCTCGTCCGCGATCAGTTCGCATCGGGCCAGCGTACTCGTTGCTTTTCAGCGAAAACCGATCAAATCTCAACTGCAAATCAGGTGTGAGCAGTGACGCTTCCACACTTTTCGGACGGGATGCTATACCCGTTGGCACTCACAACAGGTTTGGTGCACGTGGTCACTGCTCCACGACGTGATGCGCCACGAAGGCGTTGAGCGCCTGAGCCTGCGTGCGCGCGTCCATGCAGAGCGGGTCCCGCTGCCCGCCCACGGTGCATCGCCACTTATAGTCAGCGCAGCAGCCACCGTGCGAGTTGTTGTCTGTGAAGCTGTTCTCGCAGCCGGCGTCACAGAAGCAGTAGCCCCCTCCCGGGATGGGAAGCGGGACGGTCCACGGGACAACCCCTGCCATACCATCGGGCGATGCCTCGCCGGCCGCCTTGGCCCCCTTCGCCTCAGCCAGCTTGGCACCACTGCACCGGCCCTGACAGCTCGGCATACGGCTGGCTGCGGGCAGGCATGTGTCTGCGTAGTCGGCACAACAGTCGAGATGTCGCGCGCACAGCGCGTCACATTGGCAGGCCACTTTGACCTCCGTACCGGAGCAGCCGAAGGCACGGCAGCTAGCTGTGCGAGGGCTCGGCGGCCGGCGCGCTCCCACCACATACGCCGCGTCGAGTTCCGTGCAGCCTACCTCCGTCTGGCGAGCCGAGCCCGTCACGGGAGCGTACAGCGAGCACACCAGGCCGGTGTGCGTGAGGTTGGCAAACGCATAGGTCTGGCAGCTGTCCTTCGTGGCGCACCGCTCCTGGCACGCTGCAAGATTGTCGATCTGGCCACTCCAAATCGGCGCGACAGAGTACGTGCAGCGAAGCCCAGCGCGCATGAGCCACACCCGAGGATCAGGCGGCGTCTGCACCGCAGCGGTAGAGCCGTTTGTCCACCACCACCTGAACTTGGGCGGCAGTTTAACAGTGCTGTTGCTACTGCTTCTGCTGCTGCTACTGCTGCTGCTGTCGCCGGTGCTGCTGCCCGTGCTGCTGCCAATGCTGCTGCCAATGCTGCCGCCGTTGCTGGCACGGGGCGTCGAGGGCAGTGCAGGCGGAACGTGGCACCGGTCGTCAAGGAGCTCGAAGGGTGGGAAGACGGCGGATCGTCCCCAGGCGAGATCCGAGCTCATCTGGACGAGATGGCGCATAGGGCCCGCTAGCCCGGGTGTGAGGGCGCCGCTCGAGGCGAGGCTCTGGAACGCATAGCCGACATGTGCTATGAAGATGCCCTTGAAGCTGAAAAAGTCCGCACCAGGGTCGTAGCCGCTGCTCGCATTACATATGGTCGACTGCGAGCGAGCGCCCCGCTGCTCATCTATGGGAGCTCCGAGCTCGTTGGTCATGTTGGCGACAGCAGCGTTGAGCAGCGAGGCGACGTAGCCCAGGTACGCCGTATCCGCGGTCAGGTTGTACAGGAGCGCCGCCGAGGAGAGGAGTATGCCGTGGTTATACGACTCGCCTGCGATGCCGGAGCTCTCGCACAGGCTCCCATTGGTCCGCGTCGTGCACGTGGTCGCGGCGGCCAGCGCGCTGCAGCACCACTCCGGCTGCGCACCCGTGCTCATGATCCCGTTAGGAGCGAGCAGCCCACGCCCGCCCTCAAACGCTGCCAACCAGCCCCACACGCGTTCGGCGTCGGCAAGGAGTGACGCGCGCTCTTCCGAGCCAGCCGCAGCCGAGCTCGCGAGGCGCGCGGCCAGGTGCATGAGCTCGACGATCGAGATTGAGTCCTTGAAGCGCGAGTCCGCATGCAGGCTCCACCAGAACCCGCCGCACTCCGAGCTTGCCTCGTCATGCACGCCGCTGATCGCGGCGTCCGATGCGGCGGCGTCCGATGCGGCGGTGTCCCATCCATAGGTGAAGCCCCACTTGAGCAGCTCAAGCGCGCGGGTCCGCCACGTGTCATCCGCGGTCCAGTCGTGCATGCGCGTATACGCCAGCCCGTACCACGCAAAGTCGTCCACCCAAGTCGGATGCTCCGTCGCGTTCCAGAAGGCATTGTAAGGCGCGTGCTGCCACGTCGACTGCGCAGCGTCGAGGATGCGCGCGCCACCCGCATCGGCTGGCGTCAGATTGGAAGCGATCGCATACGAGGCAAGCGCCTCAAGGGCAACGGCCGACCACCAGCGGTAGCAGTTCACACATCCAAAATCTGACTCGTCCTCGCACTTGCACTCGGATGCGGCCACATTGGGCTCGTTCGCCGGAGCCGAGCCACCAATCTGACCGCATGAGAAGAAGAACTTGGCCTTTCTCGGCGCCTCGCGCGGCTCGGTCTTCTGGTAGTATTGGAACAGGCCATCGACGGTCGACGACGCGCGCTCGAGAGGCGTGGGGAGGAGCGTTGCGGCTACGAGTACGAGAGCAGGCACGATGGACATGACTTGCGCCAAGGGGCGGTTGTGACCAAGAGAACTCGTCGGTGCCTCTCTGTGCTTGCCGGCCTTTTCGCTTTGGCGATCTCGCGAGAAAAAAAGACACCCATCTACATGTATGAAAGGACAGGTGTGTTGTCGAGCGCGAACAGCGTGCTGTGGGGAAAGAGAGGTGTTTTCTCGTGAGTCCCTCACACATTGGCCGAGCGCGACTCAGACACCACTCAGACGCGTGCGGCGAAACCGGCGATGCCCAACACGACCGGTGCAGCGAGCTCGGAGCAACCGCCCTCCTCCTCAGAGGATGCCATCGAGCTGGCGGCACACGTTGCCGCGATGCAGGAAGCAGAGGCGGAGCTCGTCAAGCTAAACTCCCGCGTAGAGCTCGCCAGAACACTGGTTGACCTGCGCCGGCATCATCGAGAGCAAAGAGCCGACAAGCGTTTGGATCTGGAGGTTCACGCGCAGGAATTGCAAACATGCCTCACGGCCGCGTGGGATCGCGTCGACCATTTGCACGAAGGCGTTGCTGCCGTCGAGGTCCAGCTCGCCCTCTCGCGCCGGCTGCTCAAGGAGAGCGCTCCGAAGCTAGAGGCACTCAAGGCACGCAGGTCCGTCGCCGAGGAGCAGTTCCGCGTCGAGACCATTCACACGGGAGTTCTGCACGAGAAGTTGCGCGAACGCAAGCAGCAGCTGGCCGCCGTACAGCGCCAAGTTCTGGATCAGCGTTTGCGCGTTGGGCTCAAGCAATGGCGAGAGCGGCACCTTCGACAGGAGTCGATCCAACGCTGGCATGCGAACGCTCTCTTGGAGCGCGCGGCCCTTGCGTTCGCAGAAAGGCGGCAAGCGATCCAAGCGGCCGCAATCTTGTGACGTCACCGGCCACGACGACAGCCGAGCGAGGACGGGATGCAACGACGATCCGCACGCACCAGTCACGGCACCTACCAGCCCATTACCATGGTAAGCTACGTAGAGGGCCTGCGAGTGAGTATCAAGATCCAAATCGAATTTGCGATGACCGATGTTTCGTTTAAGTCGCCTACGTACCCCGCGCGGGCGGCGGGGAACCTACTCCTACATCCTACGCGAATTTCCTACAATGTCAATTGGGACCTGTAATTGGGACCTGTCGCGCCCGGACCTCGCGAGCGCGGCGTGTGTACACACGGTAGCCGTCTCTGGTCATGCAAACCGCACTATGTACGAGATCTAATACTATGGAGGCGTGCGTAACTATCTGCACCCATTACGTGACACCAACTGACATTGAGTCGTTGTGGACGAGCAGAGAGCGTTGCGGCAAGCCCCGCGTCGGGCCCGCACTGCTTCCACGCCCCATCAAGGGCGCTTCACGCGCTGGCTATGGGGTCCACGATGCCGCTCGTATTATGGGGGTGCGCGAGTCCGGTCACGTACGGTCACGTGGTCTTCGAAACCGCCTCCTTGCACGGCATGCAGAAAGCACCGAAGAGCTGGGAGAAGAACTTGGCGACGGGATGCAGTGGCTCGTTGATCTCCGTGGTCAAAAGAGCCATTGGCACCGGAGCGAAGGAGACCCTTTGTTGCGTCCTGCCGTCGTCGTCAACATCATCCTTGGCCTTGCTTGGGCTTCCGGCCATCCAATCCAGCGCTTTTGCCGTGGCCGCGGCCGTGGCTGTGCCCGCAGATACGACGGCGCCACCGATGACCGGAAGCGTCTCAAGCGTCGCATCGAACCCGGTGGTCACAAGGCTGCCTGTGGCCATCACGCCGTCGCCCACGGCCGTACCAGCAGAAGCGAAGAACTTGCCGGTCTCGCCCATACCCACACCAATGTTATCGCCCACGTCCTTCACGACGTTCATTATCAAATCAAGGGGGGTGCTGCTATCGTCGTGTACGGTCGTGGTTGCGGCGCTCATATCTGACGGTGCTGGTGAAGCGGGTTGTGATGCCGCTGCCTTCGCCGCGGCCCTTGACAGATCCAATGACATATGAATATGCAAAAGATTCACCCTCGCGACGTTTCACATTTCAGAAGTGCGGTGGGATGAGATTCGACTCAGCGTTCCATGCGGGACAGGAACGCGCCCTGTCGGGCGAACGAGAGCGTCGTATGGGAGATGTTCTTCCTCCTGTGCACGACGGCCTGCGCGTTCTCCGCCACGTCCTCACCATCCACGAGTGCTCCACGCCAGGAGCGTGCGCACCGCTTGCGGCTGTCAGCCGATGAAATCAATCCGGGTGCTGTCGCGGGCACCAACCTGCGGATCCTCGAATACCCTCACCCGCTGCTGCGCGCGCCGAACGCTGACGTGACCGAGTTCGACGACGAGCTCAAGCAGCTTACGAAGGAGATGTTTGACATCATGTACGCGTCGCGCGGGGTCGGTCTCGCCGCGCCGCAGCTCGGCATCAATAAGCGGCTCATGGTCTTCAATCCAGAGGGCGATCCGAAAAAGTGGCTGTCGGAGCTCGTGCTGTGCAACCCTGAGATCGAGGAATATTCCACGAGCACCGCACTCGAGGAGGAAGGCTGCCTATCCTTCCCAGGCTTCACCGCCGACGTGATGCGAAGCCAGAACATCCAGGTCAAGTGGCAGGGGCTCAACGGCAAGGTGAAGCGCAAGAAGCTTCGGGGTTGGGAAGCACGCATTTTCCAGCACGAGTACGACCACCTAGATGGCACGCTGTACGTCGACCGGCTCGGGGAGGGCGAGCGGAGCAGGGTCAAGTGTCACCTCGACGACCTCATAAGGAGCTATGAGAAGGAGTCGCTAGCCGGCCCGGCGGCGCTTTGAGACCGCGGCCGAGTAGGTAAACGGTCGTGATGGAGAGGGCCGATAGCGGCCGCCCCTGGGACGCGGACCGATCACCGCCGCGGTTTAGAAATATTGTTGGGATTAGCGCACGCATCCGTTCACATGCCAATACGTATGTGCTCTTAAATGACTGCATGGTCAAACGGTGACATATCCACAGAGGCATCGACGCGCCCAGACTCGCCATGTCGGTCGAATAGCGCTGTCGCGAACATCACGTCTCGTGCGCGTCGCGATCGTCTCTGAGGATGGTGTCTACGGACTACACAGCTCCGCGGCGGACGAAACACAGGAAGTGCGCGTTGTGCGGTCGGCGGCTCAGCAGCATGCATGCACTTTCTCGTAGGATTTCCTAACGGCACCTCTTGTGGAGGCACCTGATCTCCTCAGCCTCGTCGTGAGGAGAAGTCGGTACCATCGGACGAGCTCGAGTGCAGGGAGCGCCCGTAATAGGTCGGCATTCCTGGGCAACGTGGGGAGAGCATGACAATGGAGAGTGAGCAGGGACGCAGCGCTACCATCGCCCGTCGGCTCCGATGATGCGTGTGTTGGGGTGTACCTTTGATGTGGTACGGCCGCTTGGCAAAGTAGCCGGTCTCTCTCATCCAGTCGCGTAGCTCGCTCGTGGCGGACCTCTCATCAAACTCGCGCTGCGTCGATGTCACTTTATACTCGCCGGTCACTGGCCGCGCGGCCGCCTTTCCGAGAGCTAGCCGTGGCATCTCTGGCACGATGACGGGGTCCTTGGGCGGGTTGGCCCCGATTGCGATGCCGAGCTTCAGGTTGCGCCGGTCGAGGTAGTTGGTCCACCATTGTTCCTTAATGTTGGCTACACTGTTGATCCCCTCCGTAAAGATCTGGCCATCCGCGACGGAGAAGACGTCGAGCGGCATTGATTTTGTGAAGAACTGAACTAGCTACCCTGCCATTCGGACTGGCCTTCGCTCAACTGGAGTGAATGAAACACTTCATCATGTAACGTCGTGGCGGTCGTGGAGGAAAACAGCGGACGCAAAAGTAGAAATGTTGGGGGCTTCTAATGTTCACCTGAAACGCGCCGTCGGCCGAAGCAACGCACGCCCTGCGGACTTTGCCGCGTCGTCAGCGCGCCTGGGGGCGGAGCCACATGACGGCCGCCGCGGCCGAGGCGCAGGCGTCCGTGCCCAGTCTCGGGGAGGCGCAGCGCCATTTCGAGCTCTTCTTCGGCGAAGAGGGGCCCGGAGCAACTGCTGCTGCTGCTGCGGTGCCTCCTCGTCGTCCGACTCTTGCGGTCGCTGCCTTCGAGGCGCAGGCACCGAGCACGCCGATGGGCGCGCAAGGCACCGCCCCCCCCTCCTACCGGCACACGACCCCGCTACACACGGCGGCATGGTCTGCTGCAGCCATGACGACCCCTCGACCGGCGAGCGAGGAGGCGATGGCACAATGGCTCGAGGACATTGGTTTGTCCGACACGCCAGGGCTGCTCGATGCGCTCGCCCGCGGCGCGGGCTCGCTCAAGGGCCTGCGAACCATGTCGGATGAGGCCATCAATGCGGCGGTTAGCCCGTTGCAGCTGCGCAGCCTGAAGCTGCGGAAGCTGAACGCGGCGCTCATTGCCCTCCGTTCGCCCGCGGAATTAGCGCAGCGGCTCTTGAGCCCGACCACGGCGCTCGCCGACGAGCCGCCGAGCCGCCCCAAGAAGCAAGCGCCCGCCGCGCTGCACACCGGCCAAATCAGCGCTCGCGGCCTCGAGATGCCAAATCGGCGCTCAGGCCCGATGCTCGAGATGCCCACTGGTGGGCACGGGCACGAGTCGGCGGAGCTGAGCGACCTGGCGGCGATGCTCTCTATGAGGGATTCGAAGCGCGACTCGAAGGTTGCCGAGCTCGCCAAGGTGGCCGCGATGAGCGCCGCGGAGGACGAGCGCCGAGCCCGACTCGAAGCGGCTAAGGAGGCAGCGCTCTCGCGAGCGCGTGCGGCAGCGAGGCGCGCAGCCCAGGACAACGCGGCTGCGGCGAACCCGGAGACGACGACGCTCGCCGTGGTCGAGGCGGCCGCCATCGAGGCGGCGCGCTCGCCCATCACCGCCTTCACGCCGCGCACCGCGCTCGCTGTGGACGAGATGCTCGCGCGCGACTTGCATGCTGCCCTCGATGCGGCCGCCCTGGGCGCCGCGCTGAGCGCCGCGTCAAGTGCCGCGCCCATGCCGCCCACGACGGCGCCCACGTCGCCCGCGCTGCCGCCGGTCTCTGAGAAGGAGGGGGCGGATGGCGCGCCGCTGTGCACGCCGCGCACGGGCTCTCAGCCCAAGATGGCCAAGGCACCCGCGAGTTCACGCAGGGGCGCGGCTCCACAGTACACCGCACGCATGCTGACGCCTCCGTACGAGCAGCCGTGGCCATCGAGCCAAGGCGGCAGCGGCAGCGCCGCCTCACTGGCCTCGCTCGGATCGCCGGCGGCCGGCGGCGACGACGACTCGATGGCGCCGCCTTGGGCGCCGCCGAGCCGCCGCGCGCTCACGAGTGCAATGGAGGCGCCGGCAGGAGAGCAGGCTGGCGAGGAGCTGATGACGCCGCAGACCAAAGCGCTCAGCGGCGGGATGCGTGCGCCGGATGGCGAGTTGACGCGTTCACAGCAGGAGAGTTCACAGCAGGATGGAGAGTTGACGCCTCGAGGAACGCCTCGGAGCCGAACGTGGATCGATGAATTGGTCACGCGCGATGAGGGGATCCACAAGCAGGAGAAGGCCTCGGCCGCGGTAGTGGCCGCCGACAAGGCGGCCGCCGTGAGCACGAAGGCCACGAAGATGAAGCCCAAGAAGCTCAAAGGCGCGAAGAAACTCAAGTCTGCGCAATTCTCGCTCGACATTGGCGACATGCAGCTCTCGACCACGCTCGTCTCGAAGTGGATGGCGAAGCCGCTGCGCGATGCCCTCGTGATGCCCGCGATCGAGGGCTACCTGAGCGGCAAGCACTTGAGTGGCGACACCTCGTGCGCCGCGAGCGAGGTTGTGACGACTTTCAACGGCGAGGTCGTCGACTGCAGCGCCAGCGCGCTCTCGTTCGCGCAGTCGGTGCCCGTCGGCCAGGTAGTCCGCATGGCAGTTCTCCTACCCGATCGGCTCACTGCGGCGCTGGCAGCGAGCGCCAGCGCGGACGCCGGCGGCGAACCGCTGAGCGACAGCAAGACCTTTGTAGTCAGCATCGTGCACAGCAATGCCAAAGAGAATGCGAGCCCGCGGACCCTTGCACGAGCCCCCGCCGACGCGTACTCGATGACCATGGAGCTCAACGCGCGCTGGCTCGCCATGCCGCTCCGGGAAAGTCTGGTGGCCCCGGCGATCCGTGCGTATGCCAAAGCCAAAGGGGAGGCGCAGAGCCCCCCCTCGATCGAGGCTATCCAAATCACCCTCGACGGCAACGTGGTCGATGGCGCGCGCCCCGCGGGCGAGCTCATGGGCGCCATCTTGGGCGCCGGCCAGGCCACCCCCGAGGCTCCGATCCGAGTGAGCCTCGGGCTGCCCGACACGGCGCCCACCGTGCAGCCCCGCGCGAGTGCGCGAGCGAGCCTGGGCGGAACTCTCTTGGACGCCGTCTCCCACGCGGTCTCGAGCGGAAAGGGTCGTGTACGCACCCTTACGGCTTGATGTTGAGCGGTGTCCACGCGGGTCTCCGCCCCTTCCCCCCGCCCCCTCCCTCACCCATGCCCACCCCTCCTGCGCACCATCGAAATTGGCGCGTCGTTCTCATTTTTTATATTTTTTTACGAGTATATATTTGAAGGGTTTTATTTTTTACGAGTACGATTTTTATTTTACGAGTACTTAATATCGTTTACGAGCGGGTGTGCTGCGCTGGGCCTGGGGGAAAAGACAATGGCTGTGTCCGAGTCCGTCTGTTTGGTGTAACGCTCTCTGTTTGGGATCCCCCTGTTTGGATAATGCCGGACCGGCACGGACCGGAGGGCGGGGCCGCCTCGGGGTGGTCGACGGGGTGGCAGCGTGAGAGCGCCTGGAGCCTTTGCCTTAATCTCGACTATAATCTCGCCGCCGCGCGACGCCTCAGTCGAGGGCCCCAAACATGAGCGAGAGGGAGAGCACGCAGTGGCGCCAGCGCGCCTCGGGGTGTGTGTCGCCCGTCGTCGCGCCGTCCTCGAAAGCATGTCCGAGGAAGAGTGTGCACTTCTTGCAGTAGAGCTCTTTCACGGCACAGGTGTACTGGTTGTATGCGCCTGGCGCCACATCGATGCAGTGGAGGCTTTTCGTCGGATGGTGCGGCGCGCGAAACGAGGGCCACAGGCACGGGCCGACGAACTTGGCCGTGTGGTCGTACAGCGTGTCCTCGCATTTGGCGCACCGGTATACGCCCGGCTCGAAGAGCTTCGCGTATGCATCCGCGGTGATCAGTGACGAAACTTGTTCCATCCGCTGCTCTGCCACGTGGCTGATGGGGCACGTGCTCAGGGCAAAGTACGCCGAGCGGTCCGCGAGCGTGATACTCCGCTGGAGCACCTCCTTATCCGCCGTCGACAGCTTCGCAGGCAGCCGGCAGCTGTGCGCCTCCCATGCTGCGCAGTCGGCAGCGTTGACCTCGGCAGCGTTGGCGATGGCAGCGTTGACCTCGGAAGCGTTGGCGATGGCAGCGTTGCCGATGGCCGCCGCCGCGGGCGCGGCCGCGAGTGGACCTCGGAGTAAGTCGGCGGTGGAGAGCTGTGCGCACGCGGCGAGGACGAGGCCGAGGGCCTCAGCCGGTCGGAACACGTCCGGCTCGAATGCCTCGACATCCATGATGCCAATCACTTTATCGGAGCCAGCTGGGCCGAAGATTGGGACGCAGGCCTCCGAGCGCACGCGCGCGTCACACGTGTAGTAGGGCGAGTCGGTGGGCAGCGCGAGGATGTCGTGGTACACGATGGCGCGCCCGCTCATCGCGACCGTCGAGTTGTTCGAGCCCGCTGCAAACGCGGCCGTCAGAGGGAAGTATGGCCGCGACGGCGCGCCGATGTACGCCAGCTTGAGGAGGTTGGGCGCGCCGTTGTCGCCGCCGAAGGGGCCCAGGTCGGTGCCCGCGGACGGCTGCACGACCTGGTAAATGCCGCACCAGTGCGCGTTGGTCTTCTCGGCGACGAGCGCGCACACGGCCCGGAGCGCGCGCAGGCGGCTCAGGGCGGCCTCCTCGCTCAAGCCGGGCACGGTGGCGCGGGCCGCGCCGAGCGCGTCAAACATCTCATCGGCCATCTTGCGCGAGCACGCGCCCGCAATCTTGGGCGGTTCCGGAAACTTCCAGCGGCGCAGCGAGGCGTCGTTGCCCTCGTCGTTGCCCGCAGCTGCCGCGAGCTTGCAAACATCGACAATCGACTCGAGGCCTGAGAGGCGACCCGCAGCCTGAGCACGGTCGAGGCGCTCCACCATCGGCGGCGCCTCAGCCTCCGCAGCAGCACGCATTTGTCGTCTCTACACGTCTAAGAAAACTTCTATGAACATGTACTCGCCGGCGTGTGTTCACGCTACACGCTACATGTACCCTACCCACGACAAAACTAAAAAACTCAAACCCCCTCGCCTGTGCGTCACGCGGCTTTAGTGCCACAATCCGAAAAGTAGTACTTTCTTAATGCCAAATGGGGAGGGAAGACCCAAGGGGAAGACCCTAGTTGGCGCTTGAGGGGAAGAGAGAGAACTTTGTAACTTACCAAGCTACCTACACATTGGCAGGACCTTGGGGAAGACTGTAGGAGTGTAGGGTGGGTGGTCGCTTAGTGGTCGCTCATTTTGGACGCTCGCTTGCTAGAGCTAGTTGTTGGCGCTCGCGGCAAGTGTTGATCGCCGGCCATGGCGGGCGGCGGACCGGCCAGATGGGACCGGCGGTGCTCGTCGTGCGTCTGGTGCGCTGGAGGGTTGCGCGGGGCCAGCGGCTCCGCGAAAATCGTATCGCATCGAAGGCACCAGACATAATGCGTGTGTTCGAAGACAAGTTCGAAGATGTGTAAGGGGCTAAGGGCGAAGACCGATAAGAGTGAGTCTCGAGCGAATCTGGAGTCTCGGCTTACTCCAATGCATTCCAAGGAATGCATTGCCATTGTTACCATTGGCGCTCGGCTTCACAGACTTCGCTTCCAAGTTACATGTAGCTTTCTACATGTACATGTAACGTATAACTGAGCTAAAGAGCTCAAACAACTTCTCAAGAGGCGTCTTGGGTGAGGGGGGCTACCAGTGTCTTCGATGCCCAAGGCGGCGTTTTGCCCCCCTAGCCCACTGGGATGGACCCAACCCATGCCCCCTTAGTTCCTGACTTCAGGTTTTGCCTAGAAAACAAGTTTGGCGCCGTCCTGAGAACTTTGTCCTCAAAAACATGGATCCCGCGCCCTGTGGGCACGCGGCCGAGGCCTCTCCGTGCATCGCACGCATGTTGGAGGTACGCATCTCGAATGTTGGGCTCCGTTCAAGTGCTCTGCTATAAATGCTGTCATCGCATCGCGTCACAGCCGTGCGGGAGCCTTGACTTTGGGGGTGGCACACTCGATGTCCACGGTGGGGCGTGCACACGATGCACAACGCGTCACGCGACCATGCGCTCGGCGCGGAGCGCTGCATCGATGCTACCGATGCTGCTCTCGCATCGCTTTCTAGCTGTGCCTGTGTGTTGAACTCGGGCGATGGGAAGTGGACGTGCGCACGAGGCATCGCGAGCGATGCGGGTATGCGCTCGGCTTCAACGCAGTGGCCCTCGGCGATGGCGGTGCGTGCTGCTGTGGCTATCACTATGACGTACGAGCCCGGCCGGGGTTCGACCCCTCGGCGAGCTGAGCCGACCACCTCACGAGTGAGCTGGGGGAGATATCTCTTATCGGTCCTCGACGAGCAGCGACGCCACGGGCAGAATGGCACCACGTGCGGCCTCTCACGCATCGCCCTCGCCCGAAGCATCGCCCTTGCCCGACGCGTCGCCCTCGCCCGACGCGGCGCCATGACGTGACCCTTGATGCGGACATATCGCCGTCGACCGAGTATCATGCATGCCATTTGCAGGCGTGTCACTGATGATGCCTGAGTGACACTGAACGATGATCTCGTGAGCTCACTGAGTGTCAGACTGTGACACCATGATTGCGACTGAGGCCTCGGTGGAAACCCTTCGTTCAGAAGGACGTCCTGATAGCCACTAGCACTCGTGACACGTGACCCAGGCTTAATCCACGTCGCAAATGCCACGTCGGTCGCCGTTTCCGCCGTTAACAGCTGAAACGGGCGTGAGTGGGCGCGGAGATCCGCGGTGGGGAGGAACAGAATGAAGCAGTACATTCGCGCATCGAACACCGCTCACACAGAGACAAGGCTTTTTACATGCTGAAAACGTATGCGCTCAGCGCGGCGCATGCTGCATACATTTAAGGGCTAAACAGCATAGGTTTATCATATAGAGATTCGCATTCCTATGGTATGGCACGAACTCGCGGCCACCAGTGAGATTGTCAACGTAACAGCGACGGCAGCATCGCCGTCGAGAACCTGCAGCACTAGCAGCAGAGCACCCGCGGCGCAGGGTCAACGGCGGCGCTGCGGCAACGGCGGTACCAACACGTCGTGGGAAGTGCGAGGCACTCGAGCGCAGCTTTCAGGCCAGCCGAGCTATGCCTTGAGCAGACCTGAGACGAAAGCGGCGCTCAGAGCACGCCGACCCGCGCTCTGAGCAGATGAGGCGAAGAGGAGCGCGAGGAGTGAGTGTGAGGAGTGAGGTTCAGGGCTCAGATGGGCGCGGTCGGGAGCTCGCCGCGGGTTCTGAACGCATGTCGGAGGTACGCTGGCGAGATGCGCCGACTTTGGGGATGCGAGCGCGTGTGGGTAGATGCACTCGTCGTCGGAAGGTCTCCAGATCGTGAAACACACGAATGTTGGTGCCGCCTGCCGGCCGCCAGGTGCCGCTGCAACCAGCCGACCCCATAGGTCACCAGACCGTCTTGGCACCCTCTACAGGAGTGCTCGAGGCGCCGAGGTCGCCCGGCTTCACGGGAAGCAACGCGTGAGCTAGTCCTGCGCCACCATTGCAGAACAGGACTAGCGAATCCATGAACCCCTCCGGTCTCCAACGCACAGTGTGAAGCCGAGACTCACTCGAGACAAAGTCTGTGTGGCCGAGCGGCCAATGCATTCCTTAGTTCATCGATCCCGCCAATTGGTAGGGTGGCTTGTTCACTTACAAATCTCTATCGGTCCTCGCCTCTTAAAATTCGTCATGTGCTCGGGTTCTTCCTTAATGCTCGGGTTCTTCCTTAATTTAGATTCTATAATTTTAGAAATTGAGCGAGAGACGAACGCATCAAAAATCTGTACCCCTCGATCGAAAGGCAGCGACTCGTTTTCGCAGGTGCGCTGCGCCTCCCTGGTGGCTGTGCCGCGTTCTGAGGATTGAGCGCCCGCCACGTGCCTGGTACGTTCTGGGCATCGCGCGGTCTGCGCCGCCCAACCATCAGCTGTTTCGCGAGCCTGCACCAAAGTGTGAACGCTGCATCCCCCGTGTGCGCGTGCGCAGAAGTCTGCACCTGACAATGTCGTGCGGCTACGGAACGAGAGGCTTCAAGTGCGACACGATCTACGATCTCGGCGGCACGGTCTCGCCGGCGCGTGCGGCAGAGGTCTATGCGCTGGGCCAAAAGCTTGGCCTCACCGAGTTCAACCCGACGAGCGTCAATTGGGATGCCCCGATTTCGTGGAAGGGTATTCTCCTCGGTGGTCCCGGGAACTCCTCGTTTGTCACCTCTACCCTTGCCGCTGTAAATGCGGCGCTGGGCGTGGAGAACACCTCGGGCGCCATCATGGGCCAGGGCACTGGCTATGGCATGCTCTTCGGCTTCGGTTTCGCCTTGACCTTCATCACGATCTTCCTCTCGTGGATGGAGATCAAGTTCGGCGGAGCCCAGCAGAACTCCGAGTTCTTCAACACGGCTGGCCGTGACGTCAAGACCGGCCTGACTGCGGCCGTGATCGTTTCCCAGTGGACCTGGGCCGCGACCCTCCTCCAGTCCTCGAACGTCGCTTGGCAGTACGGCATCTCCGGCCCCTTCTGGTACGCGGCGGGTGCCACGATTCAGATCCTCCTGTTCGGCATCATCGCCATCGAGGTCAAGCGTCGCGCACCCGCCGCCCACACCTTCTGCGAGATCATCAAGCTTCGTTGGGGCACGTGTGCGCACATCATCTTCTTCTGGTACGGCATCGCGGCCAACGCGATCGTCTCGGCCATGCTTCTGCTCGGTGGCTGGTGAGCGCGTGTGTATCGAAGTTGACTCCTTCATGCCTTCAGAAGTATCCTGCGCCAACGGCCGACGAAGGTCCTCTTCGACTGACGAATGGCCCCGAATGTGTCCCCCCCCCCCCTGACGCACAGCGCCGTCTTCAAAGGCGTCACGGGAATCCCCATCGAGGCCAGCTCGTTCATCGTCCCCACCATGACTATGATCTACACCCTCATGGGCGGTCTCAAGGCGACCTTCCTCGCAGGCTACGTGCACACGGTGATCATCATGATTGTGCTCATCTACTTCGTCTCCCTTGTCTATGCCTACGAGCACGACTGCAGCGACACGACCAAGGCTTGCACCACGATCGGCTCCGCCTCGGTCATGTACGAGCGTCTCCAGTTCATGACGGCCCTTCCCAAGCGCTTCGGCTCGGCGACCACCACGGACTACAAAACCGGTGTCAACACGACCTACAGCGGCTTCCACCAGGGCCCCGCCAATCTCAGCGGCGAGCAGAACCGTGAGGGCTCCTACCTCACCATGATGTCGAGTGACGGCGTCGCCTTCGGCATCATCAACATCATCGGCAACTTTGGCACCGTCTTCGTCGATCAGGCCTACTGGCAGTCCGCCATTGCGGCGAAGCCGGGCGCCGCACACAAGGGCTACATCCTCGGTGGCATGGTGTGGTTCGCTATCCCCTTCGCGCTTGGCACGTCCCTCGGCCTCGCGGGCACCGCCCTCAACGTCGACATCACCGCGGACGAAGCTGGTCAAGGCCTCGTCCCCCCCGCTGCCGCCATCGCGATGCTTGGCGAGGCTGGCGCGCTCCTGATCATGGTGCAGCTCACTATGGCCATCCTCTCCACCGGCTCGGCCGAGCAGGTCGCCGTGGCCTCGCTCGTCGCGTACGACATCTACCGCGAGTACATCAACCCCAAGGCGACCGGCAGACAAATAATGTGGGTCTCCCGCGGCGCTGTGGTCGGGTGGGCTTTCATCATGGCCATCCTCTCCATCATCCTCCAGCGGACTGGCCTTGGCCTCGGCTGGGTCTACAACTGGATGGCCATCATCCTGGGCTCCGCCGTGCCCCCCATTGCGATGTCCATCTACTCCAAGGACCTCGACGCCGTCTTCGCAATCGCCGCGGCCCTCCTCGGCACGGCAGCGGCCATCACCGTCTGGCTCATCACCGCCTCCACGTACGGCGACCTCAACGTCGAGAACACCGGCCAGCTGTACGCACAGCTCGGTGGCGGCCTCGCTGCGCTCCTCGTCTCGCAGTTCATCTGCTGGATCGGCGTCTGTGTCAGGCCGCAGAATTACGACTGGGACAAGCTGCTCCACGGCATCAAGCTCGTCTCCGGCGACGGAGGTGAGAACTCCAAGGTGCTCGGTGACGACGATCCCGATGGTACCCCCGAGGCCCTCATGAAGGCTCAGAAGTGGATCTTCGACATTGGCTGGTTCTGGTCCCTCTTCCTGATCATCATTTGGCCTGTCGCCATGGTCCCGCTTGGTGCCTTCGGCAAGTCCTCCTTCCAGGCATGGGCGGCTCTCTCTCTCATGTGGGGCTGGACGGCTGGCCTTGTCATCATCGTTCTGCCCATCTACGAATCCTGGGATGGCATCATCGGTATCTTCAAGTGCGGCAAGAAGGTGGAAGCGAACGCCAAGGTGGACGCCTCCTCTGCCTAAGCCCGGGAAAGACCGCCGGGCTCAACCAAGCCGCCGGTCAAATGGCCCGATGCGGGCCCGATTGCGCTGCGCCTCACGCTCGATGCAAGGTGATGCGAGCAAGGCGATGCGAGCGGCCGCATGTGGGCGTGATGGGAAGGTAGGGGGGGGAGCCGATACGCCGGGACGCCGGATCGCGACTGGAATTCTCTCTGAGTGAAGACGAGGTCGCACTCGTGTGGGTGGCAGAGGCAAATCAGACGTTTGAGGGGGTCCATGCTCGTGGCTCACATAAGAGTCCCATGGTTTCGCTCGATGCAACGTGATACGAGCTGCCAAAGCGCACGTGTGGCTGACATAACCGGGTACGACCGCCACTAAGGCTACATGGCCCGACGCGAGCACGCGACCCGGTTTGTGGCGCGCGTTAAGGTAAAGGTGTTCATCCCGGCCCGAGCGTGTAAGAGGGTGCCTGAGCGCTCCAAGTTTCAGTGTCCCCCCACAATCGCTGCGTCTTTTATCGTGTCACGAGACGTTCGATCACGTTTCCGGTCGACGTCCCGCCGCGCGACCGCCGGCCGCGGCCCCGCGGAACCGGAAGCCGTGGTCCCATGCGTGGCGCCCCGGCCGCGCTGCGGATCCTAGACGTACGTTGTACGGTAAACGCAAATAAACGTGGATAGGGGACGCGACGCCCCGTGGATAGGACGGTTCTCAATCGAATAGCGAGGAGGCGACACGCTTCGGCCGTCGTGCGTCACGTGTTAGGAACTATCGCGCTCTCATTTTTTGAGCATCGCGCACTTGCTGTACACGGTCTTGATGCTGCCGCGGCTGCACAGGTCCTCCAGCGACGTCACCTCGAACGGAAGCTCTTTCCTCTGGCACTGGTCATCGCATAGACGGGAGACGTTCTTGAAAACCGTCTTGATGATGTCCTCGTTAGCCACGTGGTGGGCCACGACCGTCTGCCATGTGATCGGGCGCCAGATCTGGTCCTTTCGCTCGCACTTGAAGCACAGGTCGTGCAGCTTATCCCATCCCCAGTGCAGAGGCATGAGCGGAAACGGTGACAGGTACAGGAACAGGCCGATCACCATATCCTCGCCGTGGTCCATGATCAGCGGCGTGCCGTCTGGCCGAAGATCCGTTCCTGTCGCCGCGGTGGCGCGACGCTCAAATTCGGCGTAGTTGGACTGCTGCACCATCCACGAGGCGACCTGGTGCGAGAGCACCTGGAGCATGCCGACGGCGTACGGGTACGGTCCGATTGCGCCACGCTCCATGCACTTCTCCTCCTGGATGCCGCCCACCGCCATCATCGGACCCATGCGTCGGGCGCAAGCCTCGAAAGTCTTCGTGATGTAGGTGCCCCAGAGTGTCGAGCCGATGTAGACGTGCGGCGTGTGAACGAAGCGCCGCATGTTGGCCTCGAGCTTGATTGTCGCCACGAACGCGTCGTCGTCCGTCTTGGCGATGAATGCCGCGCGCGGGTACGCTTGCGACGCGTAGCGAAACCAGGCCATCGTCTTTAGGCACGGCGACTTGCGCTCGGGCACCTTGTTGAGGATGAGCATGTCGCCTTGAGCGGCCGCCTCCTCACGGAGCCGCTGAGTCGTTCCGGAGCCGATGGGCTTCAGATTGCTCTGCAGCATACCGACCACAAAGACCACGTCCATCGTCTTGCCCACGTTGGAGTACGTCTTCCACGTCTCACGAATCCACTTGCGCCGCTCGAAGCTGTCGCCCCACATAACGTTTGAGACGATGCCGAGGGCTATAAACGGATCTGAGACCTGCGGAATACCCTCGGCTCCGTTCACATTGCTCCCGCGAGCGACGGTGAGTTGGCTCGAAGCTGCAGTGACAGTAGCGCTGCTGCTGTTGGCAACCGTCAGCGCAGACGTCGGTGGATGGTGGTCGAGCGCAGGCATGGAGGTTGCGCTCGACATCGGCATGAGTTCTCGGCGGCGTCCAAAGCTGCGACTGGCACCGGCATTCGAAGACGCAGGATCGGCGGCCGCCGACCCGCTCGACGCGGCGGATGGCGCCTCTCGCGCAAGCAGCAGCAGACAAACGCCCACTGTGAGGACAAGCATGTGCCACGAACGCATCTGCGCGCCCAGTCGTGAACTTGTTCTGTCCGCGCGTTGGGAGGATACCGGGTACCCGTACTGTACCGGATCAAAAACACCGGGGGAGCCGGACACACACACGAGCTACACAAAACTGAGTCATGCTGTCAATTGTGTGCCTCATCTCGTGTCAAGTCAAGTCAAGCATGATGGCGACACTCACGGACGCGGTCCACTCCATTCGCTCGCGAATGGTGCGGCCGGCGTTGCTAGCGCGCGCGGCGGCATCGCGAGGCCTACCAAACTCGTCCGTGCGACGAACGCTCGCATCGCGCCCGCGCCCACCGATCCGCTCCGAGGCGGCCAGCGCTGTTGCCACTGCCATCGCGGAGGCGGAGGCCAACCTGACTCTGCGTGACCACCTGATCCGCATCGGGCTGTGGTCGATCATTAGCCTGAATGTCGGCGCGTACTTCGGGCAGGGCGACGAGGGTGCGCAGGTGCTGCTTCACCTCGACGAGTTCGCAGAGCGCATCCTCGCCGCGGACACGAAGCGCTCAGTGCTCACGGAGGCGCTCGAGCGCGTGTCGCGTGGGGCGGCGTCGAACGACACGCTCAAGCTGCGGCTGCTTGCCCAGCCCTTCCTCTTCGATCGGCTGCTCGCGCTCTGCACCGACGCGCGCGTGGGCGGTCCCGCGCGCAACCATGCGGTCAAAGTGCTCGAGGCCATCACTGGTTCTCCGGAGGCACAGCGCGAGATTGTGGCGAGCGGCCGGCACACGGCGTTCCTGGAGCTGATGCAGCGCGAGGGCACGTCGTTGTACGCGCGCAAGGCCCTCGCGGCCGCCGTGTGCAACCTCGCCGAGCTGCCCGAGCATGCGATGACCATGGGGCGTGTGGGAACGGTGAGCGCATTGATGGCGGAGCAGGAGGCGGATGCGCGTCTGAGGCGCAAACGCGTCGAGGTGGGCGCGGCACGGCTCGCGTGCGCGCTGCACGCGCTCGGCGCAGACGCACTCGCGCCGCTGCCCTCCGCCGAGCGCGTGCTCATCGAGCGCCTAGCGGCCGACGAGGCCGCCGCCGCCGCGGCCCTCGGGCCGTTGCACCGCATGCGTGCGACGTTGCTTGAGTCTGGTGTGCTGCTCTACCTGCACACGGCGGCGGGCGGCGCGGCGTGGGGGCTGTTTGAGTCCGTGCGCGCTGGCCAAGGCCGCGCGGCGCTCGTTCAGAACGTCGCGCGCACGGCTCTCGTCACGTGCTTCGTTCCGATTCTGATGGTAGGCGGTGTCGTCACCGGCTACAACCGCATCAACAAGCGCACAGACTCGGTCAACGAGAAGTTTGCGCTCTACTTTGCTGGGTGCGTGGCGCTCTATCCGGCCTCACGCTTCTTCGCGTGGGTCGAGGCCTTCGCACCCCTCTGGCTCGGCGGCCATATCGTCGGTTTCGGCTCCTTCTTCGCATGGACCTTGTACACCGAGAGCGATCTACTCAAGAGCGACAGCGTGCTGCTCAAGGCGCAGCAGCAGGGCCAGTGAGGGGCGCCTCGTTGGATGCCTCGAGAGCGCGCGCGTGGTTCGAGGGCACAGGGCGCGAGGGCCCGCACAGGGCAGCAGCGCAAGATGGCTTGACCTTGAGCAGCTGCTCGCCAAGGCTTGCTGTTCGCGCGCTTAACAACGTACCGGGTAGCAGCGTAAACAGCAGTCTCTCACGTGGTGGCGGTACGGGTACGGGTACCGGGTACTTCCGGGGTGTTCGGAGGCACAGAATCCCGAAACGGTCTCCGCCGCGTGATCCCAAAGAACATGCCGACGCCTCAATCGCCTGCAGAGAAGCGGGGGTATGCGCGTCAGGCTGCCGGTAAAAAGGGGATGTTGCCCAAGGAGAGCATCGCAGTGAGCACGTTGCCGCACCCGTACCAGCAGCTCCAAGGCCAGGGCGTACGCATGATAGCCGAGGCCAGGGCGTCGAAGCAAAGTGCGAACCCACCGTTTGCTCTCGGCGAGCCATCGGCGCCCACATCTCCGGCGGTCGTGGTGGCGGCGGCATCTCGTGACGCCTTGGACTCCGCCATCGCTGCCAAGGTGGGCGGCTCGTCTACGCGTCTGTGTGCAGCGTTCGCCAAGAAGGACCAGAGCCGGCAAGGCAAGCTCGCGCCGGCGGAGTTTGCCAAGGTGTGTCGCGAGCTGGGCGTGAGCTGCTCGGTAGGCGAGTTGCAAACCGTCCCGGGCATGCGCGCAGATGTGGCCGCCGGCACCATCGACTACCTTGCGTACGTGCGCAGCCTGGAGCCCAAGCTACGCGATGAGGCGGCAGCCGTCGCCGCCCAACCGGCCGCACCCGCCGAAGCTCCCCGCAGCAAGCTCGACCAACGGCGGCTGTTCGGGGAGCATTCGCAGACGCCGCGCTCCCAGATCTTGTTCGGCGGCGATGCCGGCGGCGCGGCTGCGGCGCTGCCTCCGCCTCCGCCGCCACCCGTGCTAGTGCTTCATCATCACGAGGCCTTTGCGGCGGCTGCCGGCAAGGGTGCGGAGCCGAGCTCTCCGTCGGCCTTGCAGTATCAGAGCGGCCGTGTAGTCTCCCAGTCGATTCGCCGGCAGTACCAGAGCTCGGCCCTTCCCTCCGATGCGGACCGCCTCATCTTCAGCAGCACGGGCGCGCCGACGAGCCCACGCAAGCAACGCGCCGATGGCCCTGCGACCGTTACACGTCAGGGCATCACGTCCTTAGCGGACGTCCTCATCTTCGGCCATCACATGGGTCTGCCCGAGGCGCCGGCGGACTTGCCCTCGCGGATGTTGGTGCCAGAGCCGGCGACCGTGACGCCGCGCCACAAGGCAGACGTGCTGGCTGTGCCCACGGACGACCGGGGGAAGCGACTCGTGGCTCCTGCTGCCCTTCAGTCGCCGCACAACCGTGCGCAGGCGCCCGACATCATCTCGGGCCGTCTGTCTCCGCAGCCGTGCGCGCCGCCCCTGACCGAGACGCTCGCGGCGGCCTTCGGTGGCGCGGCCGGGCTTGACTCCCTCGGCATTGGGCGCGCCTTGCGCACGAATGCATGCGCCATCAACGCCTTCGACGACGCGCTCGTGCAGCCCTCACGTCCTCGTGCGCTCGGCAATACGGTGCGCCCGCACCACCAGAGCACTGCCGATTCCGTCATCTTCGGGCACGACCTCGACGCCTCAGACTCGCGTACACACACGCATCCGGAGGCAGAGGCTGCTCGCGAGGCGGGCGCGGCCGGTCAGTATACCCCGCGGGAGGCACACGTCATCCTCGGGATCGATCACATTGACTCCAAGCGGCACGTGGTCCAGACGCCAGCAGCCGGCACACGGACCTCCGGCCTCTCGCCAGTCGCCGTGCCGTCGCCGCGGGCGGCTCAGCAGTCGTCCCGGGCGGTGGCCTCCAGCTTGAGGTATGACCACGGCGGCATGGTGAGTGACCCTTCGGTGGTCGCATGGACCTCGGAGGCCTCGCCGCGCTCGTCGCGACGCCGCGCCATCCGCCAAACGTCCGCGGTGCCCGCCGGCGAGCCGCCCTTTGGCCTGACGAGCGCCATCCCGGAGCCGTCGTCGCCGCGCTCGGCACGGCGCTCGTTTGCGGGTACCCGTCACGGTGACCGCTCGCCTGCATCGGCCAACGGCTCCGCTTGCAAAGTCTTACGCCTTGCGCAGTCGCCGCCGATTCCACCCTCGCGGGACGGCCCGTATCGGGTACCCTATGGAACCAATGACGCGCGCCCACAACCAGTCACCCTGAGCGCGCCGCCCACCCCCGGGCATGGACCCCTCTGGTTCGCTGAGGCCCAGTCACCCCGCAGCGCTGGGCAAGCCTCGGCGTCAAAGACACCATCGCAGCTCAACCAACTGTCGAGCTCGGTGGCGAGCGCAGGGGCGTCCGGCAGCCGGCTGTGCGCCGCCACGGGCGTCGCAGCGGGCCGTTCGACGTGCAGCCTTGATCCTTGGGAGCGAACGTACGGTGGCCAAATCGCCGCCACGGGCGGGTTCTGATTAGGAGAGCGCAGAGTCCTCTTGGGTCGAGGAACGAAGGTATTGCGTCACGATGGCTGCCGCGTGGGCACGTCTGAACTGACGGATCGCTGAGTATACGCATCGCACCCAGGAATTGTGCAGTTGTGCAGGGACGGGGCGGCCGCGGCATCTGGGCGTGTTCGGTGGGGTGTTGCAGGGGCGCGGCTCACTAGTGGTTTTGGCGTGGTGTGGACATGTGCACTGGGTGCGGGCTGCCGGCATCGGTGATCGGATATCAGGTAGATTGCGGGCTGCTGCTGGGATAATCGGGGGGATGCGGCGCGTGCATGTTCTCAGGGTTGCTTTTAATTGACTCGCTACATCTGACCGTTTCGGCGACGATTTTACGCGTCAAAATCAATCGACCGTGGAGGTCCATGTCCTGAGCTGGAGCCGTTGCATGTTTGAAAGCAGCTATGAGATAAATTGTTGGTTCGACTTCTCCGTCCATTTGGCATGCTTCGCCCTGCACTATCACCAAATCGAAACTGCAAACTCGCAACCAACGTCATCGAATTCGTCCCCACGTTCAAAAAGATGCGTCGCTCCGCTTCAGCCGAGTCGATGACGTCGCCGGCGTCAGACGCCGACTTCCGGCTCCGGCGCATGGCTAACGCACGATCCGTCGGTGGAATGTCCAACGCCTCCAATGCAGACGAGCGGGAAGCATTGCGTGGGGAACTGCGTAACGCGACAGCGGAGCGCGAGGCGATGGCGACAGAGCGCGCTGCAATTGCAGCAGAGCGTGCTGCGATGGTGGCGGATATGCAGCGCATCGTAGAAGAAGCGATACGCGCCGACCGCTGTGCCTTCTCATGCGAGCTCCAGACGCGCCTCGACAGCACAACGGCTTCACTTCTCGCCACTGCAAGTAGCCAAGCGTCAACCATCGCGAAGGCCGAAGTGCAAGCCGCCACAGCTCTGGTGAGCAGCCACGTGATGGCTCAGACAGGTCAGACTCGGGAGCCGCGGGGGCGCAACTTGCGTTCCACGGAGTTCGAGGCCGCCAAAGCGGAGCTGTCTCAGCACGCGTCGCGTGCCACCGAGGTGACCACACAGGCAACTGCGGCCGCCGCCCTGGCCGAGCAAGCCGTTGTCAAGGCGACAATAGAGGCGCGAGAGGCCACCGCCCTGGCGGAGCAAGCTGCCGCCAAGGTGGTCACGCTGCTCGAGGAGCTGCGCCAGCGGCAGAGCGTCGAGGGTAAGATCGCGCTCACGACAGCGCGTGCGCAGCTGCTGCCTTCGACGCCGCTCGTTTCGCTCCACGCTCCCCTGAGCGTGATGAGCGGTACCATGAGCGGCACCTCCCTGAGCCCGCCGCGACGTCCGCGGTTCAGCTACTCTCGCGACGGAGTCCAATTGAGCCAATTCTTCTCGGAGGAAGACGAGAGGAAGATCCTCGGGCTAGTGGACAAGCGGTTGACGGAGCTTGCGAGGGCGGTGGCGGCCGCCGAGGCCGCGCCTGACGACGAGGTGCATGACGAGGGCGGCGAGGACGGCGGGGACGGCGAGGACGGCGGGAGCTACGACCAAATCTACGAGCCGCCGAACTGGCTGCTGCAGGCGGACCAAATGATGAGTGAGCAGCTGGGCGTCACTACGCCGGACCTGAGTGCCAAGGTGAAAGCCAAGGGACCCAAATTGACAAGCTCGCTGATCAGGTCGCGTGGTCCAAGCCGGCCATGCCGAGGCGCGGGGGGCTCGGGGGGCTCGATAGGCTCCTCCGAGTGGGGATTCGAGAGGGGACTCGATAAGGGATTCGAGGCGACGGAGAAGGATGCCGACGATGCTGCCACAGTCCAAGCGAGGGCGGCGAGGGCGGGCGCGGCTGAAGCTACCGTGCCTCCAACGGCAATAACAATGGCCCCCGTCGCGGGAGCGCAACCAGCGCCGCCATCTGCATCGCCGCCTCGGGTAGTCTTGCATTCGCCCGACTGGAGCCGCTGTATTGCTTTCGAGCCAGATGTTGAGTCTCAGCCAGAGGAGGAGTTGCCGCAACCGCCGCCATCTGCCGCAGCGGCAGCACAAGCAGCAGCATCCGCCGCTGCCGCTGCCGCTGCCGCTGCCGCTGCTGCAGCCGCAGCCGCGCAGCAGACCCCACCCGAAATGCTCGTAGCGCTCGCCGCCACAGCCGCAGAGTCCGCCGCCGCCGCCGCCGCCGCAGGAGAACGAGCAGCATCAGCCGAGCAGCAGACCTCACCCGATCACATCACGAAGAGGCCCCAGCACTCCCAGCGCAACACCATGCGAGGGGGCGACATGAGCCCCTGGTCCGCCTGGGTCGGGTCAAGCTGTGCCGAGGCCCTCGTAGAGGTTCTTCAAGAGGACCTTGAAGCGGAGCGTCGATCGCGGGAGAGCCTCGAGAGGGATCTGGGCCGACAGCGCGTGCTGCTGCTCGAGACTGCGCGAGCAGCTCGGACGGGCTCTGCTGCGCTGGAGTCTGAGGTAGCGCGACAGCGCGAGCTGCTTGCCGAGATGCGCGAGCTGCTCGAGGGAGCGCTCGCTCCAGCTGCACGAGACAGCGCCGGCTGCTCGAGACAGCGCCAGCTGCTCGAGGTGCAGGCTCTCGCGCCTGGTGCTGCTTATGCTGCGCTTGCGCCCGGTGGAGGTAGAGGTGAGGGTGAGGGCATGGGCGAGGGCGAGCCGGCTGCAGAGCGTCCAACGCCAGGGGTTTACCAGTCCCCAACTGTGCCAGAGTCCCCGGGTAATGGCATCTTCCCCAGGCTTGTAGATTCCCCGGGCTATCTCAGCTACGAGCAGTTCGATGCAGCTATTGGCGGCTACATCGGCTTCTTTGCGAAGAACTTGCTGGCGCGCACGAGGCCCCCGCCCATGCCCCCGCCTGACTTCGGAGGGGTGCCTGAAGGTGTTCATCTGTCTACCCCATCACGCCCTCGCGCCAGTCCTCGCGCACGGCCCCCAGTGAGCAGGGGGCTATTCTCGTTACACGCTGTCTTGGACGGATAGAACAATCATAGTTCACGTCACCCGCGACTCGGCGCGCGCGGCTCGATCGACCGAATCTCAGGCTGCGCGATTGGAATTCGAGTGTGTAACGAAATCCTATTGTGTTTATTGTGCGGAATTCGGATTGCCGACGCTGTGTGGGCCACATTCGTGCTCCTTCGGACGCCGTCTGCTGTCACTAATTCTTCCTCAACGCTCGGTTTCCAGTGGTTCGCAGTCGCAAGGAGACTGCGAACCACTCCTAGCAACTAAGGCTGACGATTCGATCCGAACGAGTCGGCCTTCGATGTTGAAGGAGGTTAACGGCGGCACACAAACGGACCCAGAAGTTGGCACACGAGCGGAACCCCTTATAACGCAAATTCGAGATGAGGACCAAGAGCAAGATGGGCAGCACAGCAGTAGGCGAGTATACCCCAATAATCCCTGCTGGGTGCTTTGTTGCTGCGGCTGTCTCCCCGTCGTCGGCCTCATCAAGGGCTTGGTCTTCGGCTCACCCGCAGTCCTAATGCTGGGCGTCAGCTTCACCGGCATCTCCTACATCTGCATGCCTCACATCTTGTACCTCGTGTACAAGGTGCTCTTCACAAACGTGGGGATCGGTCCGAACCTTCGCCTCCTCTCCGCGCTGCTCTTCGTCCCTGCCCTCGTTGTGGCGTACCTTGTTGTTTTGCCCATCATCATTTTCGTCGCCGCCTTCCTCTTCTGCATCGGGTCGATGATGGTCGGCGTCTTCGACGACAATGTGAACCTCTGGGTCGGCGGCGTAGGCAACCTCTACCTTGACGTCATCCCAAACGCCATCAAAAGTTACTGGAAGCTCCAGTCGAGGGACGTCTTCCTTGCAGCCGACGACCTCGTCTACATCCCCCGCGGCTGGCAAGGGGAGGTGTACGATATTCCGCTCTCGAAGGTGTTCATCGGGCTGGCGCTCTTGGCGTGGGGCTCAGCCTACGGCACCATCTTCGCTCTGCTTGTCGCACTACTCAGGCTCATCCCGGGCATCCTCGCCGTCAACAAGGAGTACCTCAAGAGTCACCCAAATTTAGGACAATGCCACTATTGGCCTTTCTTTTGGATCGGCTTTCTCGTGATTAACGGCCTGGGCGCGCCCCTTTTCGTCGCATTCTGTGGCCTGTACGGTGTGGCTATGGGCATCATCGCTGCGAGACACGCCCTGGAGACCGACTCCGTCACTTCTGGCTTTTTCGAGCCGATGCGCTGCGTGCGCGAACTGGACGTCTGGCTCAATGACAAGCTGCGAGAGTCCCTGTGCGACGACGACCGTTGCTGGAAGAGCGGATCCAGCTACTTCCCTGCGCTGCCGCCCAGGCCGCAGGATGCCAGCATTGGGTCGGTCGGTGACCCGAACGAAGCCCCAAACGACGCAGCCGACACCACTGCCGACGGCCGTTACACCGTCACGTCCCTCGTCCGCTCCTTCTCCTCTGCGCTGCGCGCTGCGCTTTACGAGAGCCTCGAGCGCAAATGGACCGACAGCTCGGCGGTCGTGAACCTGGAGCCTGCGATCCTTGTTGGTCTACCTGCCCTCGCGGCCTTCGACGTGCTCCGGGTGAGCGCCATTTCGCTGCCGGCCAGCAACGCCTTCTCTTGCTTAACAGCGGCGCTTGCACGGCAAGATCGGCTCCACGGGCCTAAACCAGAGGAACAGGCTGGCGTGGAGGTAGCTCGACCTGAGACCGGTGCGCAGCCCCCTGCCTCTCCCGTTCCGGCTGTCATCACGGAGGCGAACCTGCCGGCGCATCATGCGATGGTCCGGTTGCTATGGCCCAAGTTTGTGAGCTGCAAAGCGCTTCTCGAGGACGCGAAGCTGGACGACGGCGAGATTGAGTACGTGCGGATCAAGCTCGTGGCTGGCGGCGGCGTCATCTCAGACGTCAAGGTGCAAGCCGCCGTGTTGCGCTTCGAAAGCGAGGGCAGGAACCTGACTCGGACAAAGCAGATAGGCGCCGTCGTCTCCGCCGTCAACTCTATTGCTTTCGATCTCTCGAGGCTGGGTCAGGTCATGAAAGCGTGCGGCGACCTCCTTCAGGAATTTTCCTCCTCCCCCGCGGCAAGCCCTCACGATGCGACGGACTGATATGCTTTTTGTGGCATTCGGCACGCAAGACCTGGAACAGTGTGAAGGCGCCGTGGCTGCACAGTGGTCGACTTGATCGTGGATCGCGCGCAAGCGAGGTGAAAGACGACTCGACTGTACGACTTGTCCCAAATAAGCAACTTGATTTTCATTGACTAAGAGGTTGCCCCGAACGGAATCACAACTATTTAATTGAACCGACCCACCGCGCGCATGGCCGCATCCTCTATTGTAATCTATAATGAGCTCTACTGATGGCCTGTAACCGAGCCGAACCCCACGGGTCGGACTGGGCGGGCGGCGGGGGGGGCGTCCCGCATTGGCGCTCGTCCCGGTTCGCGGTACGCGGATTTGAAGCGATGTCACGTGTGGCAAGGCAGGGGCGCGTGCCCCATCGCATGCGATGTGTCTGGCCTCGTCAATACGGATCGGCGCAGTACCATGCCAGTATTTCTGGCTGCGGAGCGACCCTCCACGGGTACGCTCGAGCTCTTGGATCCTCGTCAGAAATGGATCTGAGGAGTGACGGAAGATATGGTGTGGTTACACCTCCATAGGGTCGACATAAGCATCCAACTTTGGCTGAGCTGACACGGCCGACGTTGGGCGCGGCGGTGGCTGAGGCGGTATGGCGGGCGATGGGCGTGGCGGTGGCCCAGCCTTCTTGGGAAGGTGCGGCACACCCTTGCGGAAAGTCGGCTTCTCCGGCTCGTGGCCGTACAGGTTCGCTGGCTTCTGGCCTCGAGGGGCTGCCTTCGGTGCATCCCAGTACTTCGGTGCGCTGCCCTTACCATGGCGACCCTTTCCATAGCCTCGGTGACTACGGCCAGGCGCCTGCTTAGCGATCGTCGCACTCTCCCAAGGCCCACCTTTGACGAGGGCGTCAAACGCAGCTCCGACACGCTTGAAGGCGTCCTCTGCACCAGGGACTCGGCAGCGATCAGGGTGAACCTCGAGGCACGCTGCCTTGTACGCCCGCTTGATCATAGCCGGTGGTGGTGTTTGATCGGCCGGCAGCCGCAGCACCACCCTCGGATTTGTGGCCGCCATGATGCGAGCCACAGCAGCAAGTGATTCAGCACTTGGGCCATCGCTCGGTCTGGAATGGCTCGAAATCGAGCCGCTCATCGTCGGCCGGGCGGTCTCCTCATGATCAACCGGCGGGGCGCCAGTGGCGTGCTCCTCCAGAGGTGGCGGCGCAAACCAGTCGAACATCAGGGCCGTCGCCAGATCGGCAGTCCGCGGCCATTTTTCGGGAAGTGCTCGAAATTCTGATGGGTTTCCGAGAAGGAACTTTTCATCGCTGCACGCACAGAGAGTCGACACCACGAGCAACCCTACATAACCACTGCATGTACGATCCGAGCAGAATGAAACAGTTTCGGTAATGCCGTGTACGGTAACGTTTTCACGTCCAATGGGCGACCTGCTGCTCCTCACGATTCTCGTCGTGCTTGCTGGTGGTACGGCCGGTTACAAAGTGGGTCTTACGCCTCGACACCACTCGCGCTCGGCCTCGCACCCTCTGTTGTTGATGCCAGCTCAGCTTGCGCCACGCGGCGGTCCCATCCGTCTCTCCGCCGACAAGTTCAGCAACCTGAAGCGTGCGGATGGACCTTCTGAGGAGGAGACGCGGTCGCTGCAGATCATCATGGGCGTGTTTGGATGGCTCATTGGCCCGCGCTTCGCCGGTTCGGCTGTCATGGGCGCCCTCTGCGGCTACACCGCGGGCGCCGCGCTTGTCAACGCTGGCGGCTCAACAGGTCTGTGGGCTAGGGAGATTGGGTGGCAGGCCCACCAGATAGCGGCGCGCAACCGGGTGCCCGAGCTCGCGCAGAATGTGACGACCACTGCCCAGAGGATAGCCCGAGCCACTGCGAGCGAGATGAAGGCCCTCTCGGCGCAGCCTACTATTGCGGAGGCGCGGCGCGCACTCATCACAATGGTGGCTGCGGCGTGGGACAAGGCGCGCGCGTGGGCCGAGACCTCAGGCGTCGCGGCGTCGCTGCTTTCCCTGCGCGTCGCGACGCTCGCTCTGCTGGCACCGGTGCTTAAAAGCCTCGAGCAGTGGATCCAGCGCAGCCGCGAGAACATCGAGCTGCGCAGGAAGAGCGCTGGCCGATGATTTTGGGGCGCGACCCGCGCATATTTGTGAGCGTCGGATCAGTCGGTGCATTGCAAGCCGCTGCACCCAGGCGGTGGGACCCATGCCCGCAGGATCTCATGTCCATATCATGATGCAACCCCCATAGCATGCGGGCGTGGTGGAAGAAGTGCGGATAGTTGATGCCCCGTTTGAGTGCCGCGGAGGCGTGCACTCTCTGTTCTAATGTGCACTCGCCACGCGCGCGGGGTCGCGGCCGCGCGGCATGTGCTGGCGAGGCATGAGCGGCACCATCGAGTCATAATCATTGGGGCATGCACAGTGTTGGGTAGTTTCGAGTGTCAACTGGGCAGGGCGGAGAGCGCTCAGGGGCCAGAGCGTACTCTGTGTTGCGGCATGCCGGGTAATGTGACCTGCCGCCACGCCGTCCGTAAAATTTTAAGTTATAACCGGCATAAATAAAGGCGAACGCAACCTGAACCGGCGGCGCGATCGTTCGCGAAATAACGAACAAGAATCAATTAACACGAGGGTTTGCGGCCGGCTTCCGCGCCAGCTCTACCACTATACGGTACTAGTTTGCGGCCCTTCGTTTTACGCGCGACGGCGATTCGAATAGTACGCCATCGCGCTTTCGCGGCGGTCCCGCTCTATTAAGTACCCTCTATAAGCTCAGTTTTTAACTCCCAAGTGGGTTCTCAGATTATACACTCAACACTAGGGGTTCCTACAAAGTTTGGCTACTAGCTCCGAGCTCGGTACACGGTAGCTGGCCGCGCGGGCGGCCCCGTGGGCCGAGTTACCCGGGCCCCGCGCCTGACTTGATGTACCCGGACGGTAAGACCGTATGACTGAATGACTCACTGAGCTGCAGCCGGGAGCGGCCCAACGGTTAGTCGGTTCCGGTACATCCTACATCGGTTTCGCGTCGAGGACACGCGATCATCGCGTCATCGGATGTTGACGCGATCCGTACGATGTCGTGTCGTGTTACGTGTACTAGCAACTGCTTGCTTGCACGGCCGCTTTGATCTGATGCCAAAAGATGCCATGGCTCGCTCTACTCAACTCTCGTCTCCCGCGCCCAGCACGCGCCTCGGCCCAGGCGCCTCTCGTGCCACCTCAATTGCAGGAGGAGCCGAGCGCTCGCGCTAGATTCCGCTCTCTGCAGCAGATGATTCCGCGCCGGACACACCCTCTACTAATTTGTTTGTATGAGCTACGAGCCCGCATCGCCATCGGCCGCGCTGGCTGCTCTATCATTGACAAGTCAAAACTTGAGGTTGAGCAAATCGACAGCGGGGAAGTCGGCCTCGACAACCCTCCCATCCGTGCGGCTGATGAGCTTCTGCTTGATGAAGGCGACGAGTGAAGGCAGCAGGAAGACGAAGAGGAACACTAGAAAATTACGAAAGGCGTAGTAGCCGACCCCTGGCTGTTGGCGTGGGATGCGGGCGCTCCGAGGCTCTTCGTGTGGGCTCCCGACTCTCGACAGCTCCGCCTGAAGTTCAGCCTCAAGTGACTTGAGCTTCACTTGAGCTTTGCTCGTGGGCGCCGCCTCGGCCGGCTGAAGCAGCTGGGGCTGCTGGTAGACCGCCGCACGTGCCTCCTCTTGCCTTTCCTCCTCCTCAACCTCCTTCACCGCTGCCGCCTCTTTCGCCGCCTCCGCCTCCTCCGCCTCCTTCGCCTCCTCCGCTTCCTTCGCCTCCTCCGCCTCCTGCAACTCCGCCGATTTCGCTTTCGCATCCGGAGTGGCCATCATCACCACTTCCTCGCTCGGGGTCGCGTGCATCTCGGACGTCTCCGGCTCCACGTCCCGTGAGATCTCGGAGGAGATCTTGGACGTCTCCGGCTCCACCTCGCGCAAGTTGCGGTAGTAGCCTGTCCCATGGTCGCGCGTCGTGAAGACATATCCTTCCCGAGCGCCCTCGAAGGTCTCGGCGGCAATGTACGAGCCATCTGCCGCCGCCGCCGCCTTCGCTTCCGCCGCTGCCGCCGCTCTCGCCTCCTCCTTCGCCTCCGCCTCCTTCGCCTCCGCCTCCATCGCCTCCGCCCCCTTCGCCTCCGCCTCCATCGCCGCCTCTGCGTCGGCGAGGGCGGCGATGATGGCCGCCGACGAGACTGCCGAGGCGGCAAGTACTTGCTCGGCGCTCACCTGTCCCGTGGCGACCTCGGTCGCCTCCTCATCGAGCGCGTCGAAGAGCACTCGGACCGGCTGTGGCGACGAGCTCCCAACCTTGGCTTTCGGCTTGTTGCCGCTGCTGGAGTCGCCGTCATAGAACCCCTTCAGCGGCGGCAGCGTGGCCGGCGTACGCGGCGTGGATGCCTCGCCCGGGCGGCCCGCAGAGAGGAACTCGAGCATATCCGCCGGTCCGGTCGCGGGCGCGTCGAGCCGCACCTTGAGAACACGCGCCCACCCATTGAGGAGCGCCTGCATCTGCTCCGCGCGCTCCTTCAAGAAGGACGGATCAAACTTGTTGACGAACAGGCTCACGAGGAGGTTGCCATGCGCGTCGAAGTGCGGCAGCGAACCGGCGTGCGTGCGCAGCGTCTCGCCGTCGGAGCGCTGCAGCGACTCCTCAAGCACTCTCAGATCATTCCACCGACGCTCCGTCTCCCACTCGAGGCCGCTCTCGCCGGTGACGGAGATGAGGTAGGTGGCGTACGGCTGCTCGACGCAGCGCACCACCTTGTGCGGTTGCACGCGGACATGCACGACTTCGACGTCGTCAGCTTCATCGATCATAATTCCCGACTCGCGTCGGTTGCCCGACGCTTCGCGGCGACGGGTGCGCAATGATGGTGCGGAGAGCGCCACCCGCTGGTCATAGCCTGCGACAATGCCGGAGATGAGTGGAGCTGCGCTCGAAAAGTTCAACGCCCAGTTCCAGCGCTCGAATGCTTCTCCGCTGGCCGAGGTGAGAGCGCCGGCCCTCGAGCTGGACGGCTCGCAGGTCCTGTGCAAGTACATGGCCACCGGCGCGAGCCCGGCAGATATGTCTGGTGCCGAGTTTTATGCCGTTCTCGGATTCCTTAAGCGTCAGCACGGCCCCAAGGGCGAGGCGCTCGAGGCGGATCTGATGAAGATCAGCCGTCAGAAGGACAAGAAGCTGCGCCTCGCTGACTGGATCGCGGAGCACCACGGGCCGCCGTCGTCGGCGCAGGCGCTCATGACGGCTCCTTCCACTCCACTCCATGCGGCCGCACCTACCATGCCGCGCTTAAACCTGTCCACGGCGTTGGCGATGGACGAGCCGGCCGCTGTAGCGGCGGCGCGCCCGGCCACGTCGCGGCCCGCCCTCAACGGCTCGCAGATGGCCGATATCTTCGGCTCCTCGCCACGCGCCTCGGCGGCGATGCCGAGTGGCGCGCTGACGGCGCGTCCATCGACGGCGCCCGCGCCCGCGCCAGGGGCACAGGCGGCTCCGGTGGCGGACATGAGCGTCGTCTTCGCGAGCTTCGTGGGCGGGCGCGACCACATCAAGATGAGCGGCGGCGAGTACCACGGACTCGTCTCGTGGCTGCAGAGCAAGGGCCACGGCGACATCGAGGACTTGCTGATGAAGGTGCGCCTTCTCGGCGATAAGAAGTTCCACCTGGTCAAGTACATGAAGGAGAAATGTGCCGACCTGATGATCATCGGCGCCGGCGCACGCGGTCCCGTCACGCAGGAGCACTACGAGATGCCCGCGCCGGCGCCGATGCGGGTGGGCGGTGCCGAGGTGATGCAGATGGCGCCACACCAGATGCCACCGATGCCGCCACACCAGTCGATGGCCCATGCTCAGCCGATGCCCGCTGCGCCCTTCTATCCTCCCGCCGCCGCCGCCGCGCCACCGCCCGAGGGCATGCTTGACGTATTGACGAAGCTCGAGAACACAGTGAGTCGTATGGAGGAGTCCTTCAACTTCGCCATCGAGTGCATGCGCGACGACATGAAGCAGGCCAAGGCGCAGCTCGCCGTGCTCCGCGCGTCCATCGCGCCGCCACAGCCCTACTACTGAGCGAGAAGCAACCACGGACATGCACGGAGGCTTGGAATAATGATCTCGAATGGTACTCAGGTGCGTAGTGCAGCAGCGAGTCCGTGCGTGGATGATACACAATGATCCGCAGGCCGCTGGCTGAGCGCGCTCGGCTCGAGCCTCGACGCCTCTTGCTCTTCCGCGGGGCCCGCGGTGTGTACTCTGACCGGTGTGTGTCGGAGTGCGAGTGGCGCATACGGCGGTCGGCGCAGGAGGCCACTCACTGCTTCCCAGTAGGTCAGACTAGTGAGCTTGCAAGCACGCACCGTCTCACGCGTTAATGTAACGTTATGTACCTTGCACTCAGCCACAAACGGCCACGGATTCCTATCGCACGCGCACGGCACGCCGACCTATCACCTAACTGAAAAACTGACTCCGAACCCCGCGCTTTCGTTTGTGCGTGTACGTGTAGAGATGCTCCCGGCCTCCCGCGCTCGGCTGTGTTACGTTCGGAATCGGTTAATCCGCGTTTTGGGGGCGATCACTTGGTTACCAGCCCAAGGACGGTCGCGCCATCTCCAAACATCAGCTCGCCGTTGCCCGAGTTGCCGGGGGCAATCAGTGTTGCGCCACTTGCCCGTGCACGGTTCTAGCGCGACTCTTGGCGCCATAAAGCCCTCAGAGGCCGCGCCATACACATGATTTGTCAAGCACAGGCTTGCATTCGCACGTACACCCAGCGTGCCAACTCGTCGCAACCCACAAGTGATTTGCCAGCCTGTGCGAGACGATCGTGTTCCATTCACGCCCTTGAGCTACTCCTTCTTGACTGGAGCCGTTGAAGGGCGATCCCCGAGTGGCTGTAGCTCCTCCTTCAACGACGCTAGATCAGCAAAATGCTTGGCGATGAGTACGTGCGCGCTCGTCTTCTTGGCGACGTTGGCTGAGACGGAGCCGAGCGTTTGCTTCGCCTGATTCTGAGTGAGACCCGCCAGAGTGACTGACCCCATGATGAGCAAGTCCACAAGAATCTCCTCGGTGTACTCGACGATAGTCGTGGCGACGTTATTGCCCTTGAGTTTGATCTGCCCACATCCCAACCAGACCAGCCAGTGGCCACAGTCAGTGGCAAGCAAGGGTCAAGAGGGGCGCGGGCATCGGTCCATGCGGTCCGTTGGCAGGAGAGCATTGGGCACCTGAACAAACTCAAAGGAGCAGCCGCTTGACGCGGTCGCCTTGGAGCACTCCTGCGTGTAGTAAATGTGCACCGCCGAGTCGCCTAGCATCGAATTCACTGCATCCGGCCGCTCTGCCGCTCTGTCGGTGTTCACCACGTTGATCACCTTGACCTTGTCGCCTCGCTTCACCATTCGGACGGCCATGTCGAAGCACTTTTGGGAGATGGCACTCGAGTCGACGGCGATGGCGATGAGCGTACCGGCACCCGCGTTCCGCTTCTGCAGGAACTTCAGGTCGTCCAGCGCCGGAATTCCTTTGGGCTTCGCGAGGAGCACAGGCGCATGGCACAGGCTCATGCAATCCAGGGCAGCTGAGCCGAGCGCGGCCGAGGCAGCGCCCTTGCGCTTCTCAGCCTCCTCTTGCAGCCGTTTGCCGCCTGCGCCCATCACCAGGTGCCCGCCCGACGCGGCACGGCACAGCACCTCCGCTAGTTGTTGATTCTTGTCGGCGTGGAACACCTCCCCAGGTACGATGCTTATCGCCGGCACGCCGCATTCTCTCAGCAGGGCCTCGCCGTCCTTTACGAGGCTCATGGCTTCCATCGCCGAAATGCCTCGCGCCACGCTCACGCACTTGATTTTGTCGCGGTGGTTGAAGTTGCAGTTCCACGCTGCAAGCTTCACCGCCCGGTAGCCCAAGCGGCTCCCATCAACGGCGACCACAAATAGCTTCCCGGCCTTTGCTGCGCCCGTCATGCCCGTCCTCTTCAAGCCGCCGTGTCCCATAATAGCCAGGGAGGGCGGCGCCGTCGACGGCCGACCAGACATTTTCTCAAAATGTAAGTAGAGTGAGCGTCGGCTTTCCTGCTGGTGGATCTAGTGCACCGCAAGGTGCAGGCAGGATCACCGGCGCACCCTGCAAGCCGGGTGCTCGCAACTGGCACTTCACAGTACAATGTATCCGGTTTTTTTCATCGTAACTGATCAGTAACCAAACTAACGTACATGCAACACCTCGTACACGTTTACACTCGCTTCATTATCATGCTCCCGAGGTGGAACGCGTACAAGCCCAGACACAGAGGTTCATGCGTCATTCATGCATCAGAATTCACACCAACACGTAAACAGCACTCAATCACAATACACACCAACACGTTCATTCACGACGATGAGGTGCGATGCATTCTCTAGGAAAAGAATCGATCGGACTCTGACGGAGTCTCCCCCCGGAGTCTTTTTACCGGGACTGTCATCCCCCCGGAGTTTTTGAACCGGGAACAAATGATCGTGTTATAATAAATTATAAATAATTATTTGAGCGCCGACGGAGATCATCCACGAACACGGAAGCGTCTGCGAACATTCCGTTGAGACCTCTGCGCGTCGCCACTCCCGCTTCGCCAGCCACAAACTGCCGGGTCGTGGGCTCGTGGCTCGTGGGTAAACATCGCAAACAAAAGCGCACAGATATGCCCCCGCGCGTACCGCAAGCCACAGTGGAATTCAATGCTTCAACGCTTTAATGCTGGCGTTGCACTTGCTCCATCAAAGCCGTCGTCGCACGATACCTTTGCAGCGAGCAAACCGGACTATGGTGCGCATTTTTAGCGTGTTGACACAAGTTCTCGTTGCTGTCGATGCAATCGATGGTAAGACCAAGGTAAGCAGCAATAATGAGGCGACTTGGTGACGACGAACCTCGCGAACCCCACGGGCGGGCATTCGTAAATATGCAGTTGCTTATCGAGGCGGGAAGTTTGTGCGAATGAATACTGTACCTCGCCAATGGAAACAGATGGGTTCCAGCGCGCGCCGTTGGCGCAATTTGGACTCGACAACAGTTCCTGCTGGCAGTTCGGAAACTACGGAAGTGCATGTGGAAGCGGCACGTTCGTGAATCGGCGCAAACTTCGCCAAAAGGTGGTGACCGGTACAGTAACTTGTCGGACAGTTGGCGTCAGCCACGAAGGTCCAACGCGACCTCAAGCCAGCGAGTCCCGCGGTCTCGAGAGACCCCGCGCCGCCCCTCGTTAGGGACGCCGCCGCACCTCGAGGAGCCTCTCCCTCCGACCTCGCAAATGGCTGAAGTGGAGCTCAAGAAGGAGGATGGCACTGACAAAGCACCTCCTGATCAGAACGCCATGAGCGAGATGCTCAACAAGATTGGAAAATGCGCACTGCGGCACGACGAAATGCTCGTGCTCCGCAATGCAGCCGCAGCCGATATTGCAGCCGAGGCCGCTACCAAACATGCTGCCGAGGCCGCCGAACCGGGGGTAGAGACCCGCAGTGAGCTCAACGAGTGGCTCAAGTGGGCCAAAGAGAGAGCCGAGGAGCACGCAAACACCGCGCACCCGCGCAAGAAGCGCGCCGACGGCGCCGTGGAAAAGCTGAAATTCCTCGCGCCTGCCAACGACGTGCTCGATGCCGTGGGCCTCGTTCCGACCTTGTACCTCGACTTCCTCAAGTTTTGCGCGGGCTACTGCCTCTTGGGCGCGCTCCTCTCAGTACCATCGTACGCCTTCTCCGCCGCGCGCGCACATGAAGTCTTCTCGGCGGTTGCATTGGATACCTACCCAACCGCGTTGCTCCAATTGTCAATCGCCGCTCGCTCGGAATGCCGCGACGACGGGTGCAAGACGATGAACACGGTAGCTGGGTTGCTTGAAGCGCTCTTCTCGGTGCTGCTGTTTCTGGGCGTCCGGCGCTTCCGAACCCGTGTGAAAGCGATCAACGACGTCAACGAGGCGAACAATGTGTTCACTTCGGAGTATGCGATCCAGCTTCACGGCATGCCTCCAGACGCGACCAAGGAAGAGATCAAGGAGCACCTCGAGACTGTCGTCGCCGCGGCGACCGGCAAGAGCCGCGAGGAGTGCGCCGTATGGGACGTGGCCCTGATCACGGACTGCGCAAGCGTGCTGCGCAATGCGGTCCAGCAGACTCCCCTCGAGCGCGAGTACGCCATCAATGAGCGCAAGTTGCGCATCGAATATGCCTTCCGCAAGGAACGGCCTGACGGGTGGCCGCAAACGCAGGTGATCGGAGAGCTCAAGACGTATGTCGAGAGCCTCTCTTCACGACTGCTGAAGACGCGTATGGGCATCACCGCCAGCACGTCCATCACGAACGTTCGCGGCGCCTTTGTCACCTTTGAAGAGCAGCCCGCACGCAACGCCGCGCTCAAGCTGTACCCAGGAGGCTGGGGCTACATCGCGCAGCCGAAGGCGAGGCGCTTCCGCAGCACGACGCCAAGTGGCTGTTGTGACAAAGGATGGCGGCTTCGCGCCTTCGCACCGCCGCACCCGGGCGACGTGCTGCACGAGAACTTGCCGTATCGGCTGCTGCGCCTCGACTTCAAGGCGTTCACCACCTTCTGTCGCCGCCTGATCGCGACTGCATTGCTCGTCGCCTTCCTTCTCGTCAGCTTCGGCGTCATCATCGGGGTCAACGCGGCCAAGATGGACCCAGACGCACTGTTCAGCGATTTGGACCCCGAGACGAAGGAGATCATTGTGGACAGCCTCTTCCCTCTCCTCGCCTCGATCATCCTCGTGGTGGTGAACACGTCAATTGTGATTATCGTCAGCAGCCTCGGTGAATTTGAGCGCTACCCGACCCTCTCTGGCATGCATCAGAACAAAGCGGTGACCATCTTCCTCGCGCAGGCGTTCAACACGGGTTTCGTCACCCTCCTGCTGATGGCGGCGCCGCCGCCCGAGTTCTACCGCTTCTATGAGCCCAACTGCCTGTGCCCGAAGCTCTTCTGCTGCGGCATTGGTGCCAAGGGCCTCATCATGCGTGGGCCGCACCTCACGATGTCATGGCTGTGGCATCTCGACGTGGGCACCTTGCTCGTCTCCGCAATGATCGTTCAGGCGATCACCGCCCTCACGGCCCCCTGGGTGCCGTACATCATGTTTAACTGCAAGATGCGCTTCTCGGCGAACGGCAAGCGCCACCGCGCTGACATGGAGAAGCTGTATTCTGGTCCTAAATTTGACCTGCCTACGTTCCTTGGCAAGGCGTACGCGCATTTCTTCGTCGTGATTGCGTATGCTGGCGTGCTCCCCATCCTCTACCTCACCGGAGCCGCCTTTTTCATCGGCTCGTGGCTGTGCGAGCGCTTCGCGCTGCTCTACCTGCACACGACGCCGCCACCCTACTCGTACCAGCTGATCGAGGCCACGCTCTGGTGGATGCCGTGGACCGTGGTGCTCCATGTGGGCTTCACGTTCTGGGGCTTTGCGGAGCTGCCTACGTGGCGGGTGCGAGCAGGTACATGGTCGCGTCCCTTCGACAACCAGACGCTCTGGGAGGCCATGGACGAGCCGAAACAGATGAACACCGACGCTGGGGTGCTCGAGCTTCCGGTGCTCAAATACTGGTTGACCTCAATCTACGACGTCCCCAACCACGTCAACTCTCTGCCGACGATTGCACTCTTCGTGCTGTTTCTGCTGCTTCTGCTCGTCTTGGTGCTCATGTGCGCGTGCGCCACATGCTGCTGCTGCTGGCCCGCTGGCGGCGTGTCCTGTCGCAGGAACAAGTCACGCGTCACGCCCCAAACGACCTCCGAGGACAAGGCAGACGAAGGCGACGGCGCGCATGCAGTCGTCGACCCTCCGTTCAGCAAGATGCTGGTGGGCGTCACGCGCGAGAATGTACGCGTCCTCAATGGGCAAGTGATTCATGACTTCCAGCGAGGCATCAAGGACACGCGGCTGACAAGACTGCTTCGCTGGACTCCGACTGCCCTCATGTTCCGAATGCTCGGGATGGCCGAGCGACTCGACCAGCCGATCAGCGACGCGGAGTGGGAGACGGCCGAGCCGGTCTTCTCGAAGCTCACTGGCGCGGCGGATATCTCTTACCAGCCCGAATTCCATCCTACCTATGAGACGGCGTGGACCTTCCTCGCCAACCCGACGAAACTCCAGGCGTTCGTCGCGGGCGAGAAACTGGCCGAGGAGCTGGAGAAGGCCAAAGCGCGCGCGCTGGCGGCCCAGAAGGCGGCAGAGGACGGCTGGAAGAACAGGCACACACACCAAGAGAACGCGGAAGAGCCTGACGACTAGTCGTATGCACAGCATCGGAGCGCGCGCAGGGATCTGCAGAAGGAGCATGGCTGAAAGTGCATTATGGGGGCGCCTGTGGGGCTGACCGTTGTCCGCTGTGGCTTGCCCGCGGTGGTACCATCGAGATGGGAGTTCGCCGGGGGGATTGGGGGGGGACTTGAACCACGGTCCGGCTGCGGGCGCGCATCCTGCCGTCGTCTCGCCTCGTGGTGGGGTCGGATCGATGACGACTACAGCCCGGCCACGATCGACGATGGTCCCCCCCGAGGGGGTTTTCGTGCAGAACAACCATGATCTACCATCTATCGTATGTGGACGCAGTATGGTGACCGGCACCCCGCCGCTGGCCGCGCGATTTTAAAACGGTCGTACTAAACGGTAAATCGGTTGGTTATCCATCCGCGCGGCTGCCGGCTCGGTTAAACACGCGCGTCGTCCGGATTCTTGCGTTCACGTCAGGGGACGAACCCTCGTCCCCCTTGATTAATGTCTCTTTCGGATAACATGG
>ERZ761574.17-NODE-17-length-91235-cov-73.759629_pt1 | contig 91235 bp, 51 predicted proteins | sample MGYA00374950_ERZ761574 | MGnify/ENA primary metagenome ERZ761574 (study PRJEB28895, sample SAMN07631631) | mixed culture metagenome | isolation source: Freshwater growth medium | place: USA: Seattle, Washington | collected 2016-10-03 ... | reverse complement strand
CCCCGCCGTCACCGCCCCCGCCGCCGCCGTCAGCACCGCCGCCGCCGCCGCTGCCGCCGCCGCCCTCGCCGCCCCCGCCCTCGCCGTCCTCGCCGCGGCCATCGCCGCCCCCGCCGTCACCGTCACCGCCCCCGCCGTCACCGACCCCGCCGCCACCGCCTCCGCTGTCACCTGATGATTACGGGAGCGGCAGCGGCGACTATGGCAGTGGGCCATCGCCGCCCCCGCCATCGCCGCCAAAGCCGCCGCTGCCCCCGCGGCCACCAAGCCCGCCGTCTCCACCGTTTTCGCCACCGGCCCCGCCGGCAGTGCCACCGTCGCCACCGCCACTGATGGGAGCTTCTAAGGCGCAGGTTCGACTTGCCGATGATGAGGACGTGATACTCGTTCACGGGGTTGGCCTGTGCGCCCTTCTGTTCGTGTCCATCGTCGCGCAAGCCCGGGTGCGCCCCTACCCGCAGGCCTTTCAGAACCGGCTTGTGCTCCGCCTGCAGGTGGCGCTACTGGTCATCGTGGCGCTGTCCATGGTATCGATGCTCACCCCGGTGACCCTCGAGTTTGTATGGTCGTCGCTGTCGTTCGGGTGCATCGCAGCCAGCACTTTATATACAATGCTGGCCCTCACTCATCTTCACGGTGGCTTCGACGCCCTCCTGCAGTCCTGCTGCTCGCTTGGACGGAAGAAACCTTCCTCGCCTGCCCAGCCAGCTCCGGTGCCGCTCGAGGGCGAAGTGTTCGATGCACGGTACAAGCCGCAGGCCTGCTGGGTGGCCCCGCTTACGGACCCTCGCACCACGGGTTCTTCTGCGGTGGATGGCACGGATGGCTTGCGGAGGAGGGTACGGAAGCAGTATCCGGGGGGGAGCGGTGGGCCTACTACTCCCTTACCGGAGGATGATACGGAAGCCAGCCCGAGAGACTTGCGAGACCAGTGGAGGGACAGTTATGATGTGGCGGACGGCATTGAGGGCGTCGTCGAGGGCGTGCGGAGGAGTGAACGGAAGCCAGTCCAGCCACCTCCTCCGGCGAACAAGCAGGAGGCACACGCGGAGCGTTGGTGGGAGCAGGGAGATCAGCAGCAGGCCATCCCGCCTCCGGAGGCATCTGTCGGTGGAAGTCAGTTCAGGTCGACGTGGAAGCCACAGGCATGCTGGGCGGCGCCCTTGCCGGAGCCTGCCGCGGTGGATCACGCTCTCGAACAGGAGAGGCTCGAGAGGGAGGCAAGGGAGGCAAGGAGGCAACTGATGCAACTGATGCAAAACCAGCAGCGGATGAGTCAGGCGCAGGAGCGGAAGGAGCAGCTCGAAAAGCGCTTTCGGGAGCGCCTGGGTCTCGACGACGACGACGACGACGACGACGACGACGAGTACCTCGCGTGGCGCGCCGACCAAGAGGGTGGAGTGAGACTCCCACCTTCCAAGGCGGCGAAGCTAGGTGGCCGCGACCGTGAAGACCGACTGGACGGCTGGCTCGAGAGCGGCACCGGTGCTTCGCGAGAGGGCCCTGGTCGGATGATCCGGCAGAAGCAGCTGGAGGCGTATTGGTGGAATTTGGAGGCTGACAAGCATTCCCTGATACAACAAGTCGAGGGTGGCCTGGCGACGAAAATTGGCGGCGGCGACCGTGAAGACCGACTGGACGGCTGGCTCGAGAGCGGCACCGGTGCTTCGCGCGAGGGCCCTGGTCGGAGGGTAGCTGACAAGCATTCCCTGATACGACAAGTCGAGGGTGGCCTGGCGACGAAACTTGGCGGCGGCGACCGTGAAGACCGACTGGACGGCTGGCTCGAGAGCGGCACCGGTGCTTCGCGCGAGGGCCCTGGTCGGAGGGTAGCTGACAAGCATTCCCTGATACGACAAGTCGAGGGTGGCCTGGCGACGAAACTTGGCGGCGGCGACCGTGAAGACCGACTGGACGGCTGGCTCGAGAGCGGCACCGGTGCTTCGCGCGAGGGCCCTGGTCGACTCGCCCGCGCGAAGATCCACGCTCTTGCCACAGAAGCAAAGCAGCGCATGGTGGAGGCGGAATGGCTTCTAATCCAGTCCCTCAATGACGACGCGGCAGATGGTCGAGCCGACGTGCCAAAGTCCTCAGCAGGCAAGGGGCGCCCCGAGAAGCGCCGTCTCATCGTCCAGGCCATCGTCCACATGCCATCGAAAGACGCGTCCGAGTCAGCGAGTGGGGTACTCAGTGGCGACACTACCCAGCTCTCCGCCGCCCTAGGCGTGACGATCATCTCGATCGACGTCCTGGCGTCCTCGCCTGAACCACCATCGTCTCCACCGCCATCGCCACCGCCGCCCTCACCACCGTCGTCACCATTTCCCTCGCCACGGCAGTCACCGCCATTACCATCACCGCCACCGTCACCCCCGCCGCCCGGCGCACCCGGCGCAGGGTACTTCCTCACGGCCAACATCACCATCGCGGGCGATCCCTCCGACTTCACCGACGCCGTCGACTTGGAATTCCGCACGAAGCTGGCCAACCTGCTGGGCGTGAACCTGGGCGATATCAGGTTGGTGCGCGATGTCAGGTGGGTGCGCGCCACCACCAAGCGTGCCTTTTCACAGAGGCTCGCCGAACTTGAGGCGGATGGCAACGTGGATGCCGGATACATCGAGGATGTCAAGCTGTCCTTTGCACAGAAGCTCGCTGCCATCGAGGCAGTGGTGGGCGACATGGAGGACGGACACGCCACATTCCGCGAAGATGGCGCTGTGGCGACTAAGGAGGGCGCTGGCCGCAGGAACGAGCGGTCAGGCTGCCCCCCGATGGATCCGCACGAGCGCAGAGCGATGCAGGTAGATGCACAGCTCGCCGCTGAGCAGAAGCTTTTGGAGGCGGAATGGCTGATGCTTGAGAGCCAAAAATTTGCAAGGGCAGAGGAGCGAGCCGAGATGCGCGCAGTCGGGTCGGCAGCTTCCAGGGACGGTGCTGGCCGGCGCAGAGAGGGATGGGCGAGTGGTGACCTCCGCGCATTTGCAAGGAGTATGCAACCGAAGCTCGATGAAGCCGACGGTGGTGATGGTGCTCCCGCGAATGATTCCGATCTCGCAGCTATGCAGAAGGTGCTCGAGGCGAAGTGGCTCTTGGCCGAGATTCAGAGGCTTCCTACCGAGACGACCGACTCTCTTGATGGTGATTCCGAGCTGCCGGCTCAGCAGGAGGTCGACGAGGCGCGTCAGCGCTTAGCTGAGCTCGAGAGTAAGGAGCGCATCGAGGCGCTCAAGGATGCGGGGCTCACGATTGAGCAGAAAGTGCTCGAGGCGCGTCAGCTCTTAGCTGAGCTCGAGAAGAAGGAGCGCGCCGAGGCGCTGAAGTCGGAAGCAACCAAGGATCGGCCCGCGCGATCATCTCGGGACATCAGCGTTGCCTTTGCTCCCACGCAGGCTGCCGCACTCAAGGTGATCAAGCAGCAGGTGCTCGACGTACGTCAACGCTTGGCGAGGCTCACGATTGAGCAGAAAGTGCTCGAGGCGCGTGAGCGCTTAGCTGAGCTCGAGGAGAAGGAGCGCGCCGAGGCGCTCAAGTCGGAAGCCACAAAGGGGCGGCCAACGCGCGCGATTCGGGACGCTGGCGGTGCTGGTGCTGCCATCGAGGGTGCCGCGCTCATCGCCATCAAACAGGAGGTCGACGAGGCGCGTCAGCGCTTAGCTGAGCTCGAACAGGAGCGCGCCGAGGCGCTGAAGTCGGAAGCAACAAAGGGGCGGCCAATGCGCGCGATTCGGGATGCTGACGGTGCCGGTGCTCCCATCGAGGGTGCCCCGTACATGGCCATCAAGCAGGAGGTCGACGAGGCGCGTCAGCGTTTAGCTGAGCTCGTACAGGAGCGCGCTGAGGTGCCCAAATCGAGGGCAGGCAAGGAGCGGCCTGTGCGCACGCTGGCGGCTCGCGTCCATGACGCGATGGTGTCGATACCAGCCGCTGAGCTGTTCCTCGCCGAGGCGGCGAAGCTGGCTGGCCGCGACCGTGAAGACCGACTGGACGGCTGGCTCGAGAGCGGCACCGGTGCTTCGCGAGAGGGCCCTGGTCGGTTGAAGGAGGCCCGGCCTGCCAAACTCGCAGACCGTTCGTTACGCATGCAAATTGCGGCGGAACTGAGGCCAGTCACCCCCTCGCTGAGCTCGAAGCTGCAAGCAACCGGCTCGCGCAAAGATGAGGAGCGAGCCGAGATGCGCGCAGTCGGGTCGGCAGCTTCCAAGGAAGGTGCTGGCCGGCGCAGAGAGGGAGGGGCGAGCCTCAGCGCAATTGCAAGGAGTATGCAACCCAAGCTCCTCGAGGCTCGTGAGCTCTTGGCTCAGCTGGAGAAGGACGAGCGCGCCGAGGCGATCAAGTTGGAAGCCCAGAAGGCTCGACGCGTTCCTATGACGGAGAGTGCCGCTCTCAAGGTGCTCGAGGCGCGCTCTGCTGCGCTGAAGCAGAGGGTGCTCGAGGCGCGTCAGCGCTTGGCTGAGCTTGAAAAGGCTGCAGGCGCGGTGGACGATGGTGGCACTGACGTCCTCGTGGGCGTGCCACCATATGCCTTGGCCGATTCGGAAGCGGGCATCCAGATGCAGCGTGATGCGCTCCGCCTCCTGCTCGAGGCGGAGAGTATGATGCCCGGCTGCAGTGGCGGCCTCTCGAGCGAGCTGCGACTGACGCACTTTGGCCTCGTCGATCGTGAGTCGGAGAGGAAAGCGTTCAGAGAGGAGTGGGCGGCCGTCCCGAGCAACGCTACTAAGGACCGGCCAGGGCGGTACATGGCGGCGGCGGCGGCGAGGGTAGCTGGCAAGATGCTGACATCTGCGATCAAGGCGATTCTGACTTCGGATCTGGATGATGAGGAGACGAGAAACGCGCAGGCCTCCTCGCTCGTCCACGGGCTCTCTGAAGGGTTGACGCACGCCTCGTCGATCGTGCTCAACCTCTCCGGACTGGCGGACCAGCGCCCCGTATCCACTCCCTCGACCGTGGGCGGTGGCTACCTCCAGCAGACGTTCCAAGCCACGCAAGCACGTAAGCGGGGCAAGATGATTGCAGGACGGCTTCGTTCGGACGAAACCTCATCTGAATCGGGCGGTAACAAACAATCGCCCTCTGAGGTGCAACGCGCCTTTGCGGAGCGAAAGAAGGGGAGCCGCAAGGACCTTCTGAGCGGCGCCGGTGTGAACGCAGCCGCGCCACGCTGTTTCAAGAGCGCTCAGCTGCCCATGCTGAGAAAGGGCCTCTCGTTCCGCGGCAAGAGGCCCGATGATGACACTCTCGACGAGCTCGCCGACCGCGAGGGTGAGATTATAGGCGCGGGGCGCAATCGGACCAAGGGCAGCGGAATAGCCTCGGGCCCACTGCGCAAGACGAAGCAGAAGATTGTGGCCCGGAAGCTTGCCCAGAAGATCGGTGCCGCCTCACCGCCACCGCCCGCGATTCTTCGGCAGCCGGGATTCGATAAGACGGCCAGCTTCAATGGGAAATTCTTCTCGATGCTCGAGCCCAAGACGCAACCCTGGCAAATGGCCGCCTTGCATCGCATATCGGAGAGGGCAAGCGGCCACGGCCGCGCATCGGGTCGTGTCTCGATAGGCGATCTGCCGAACCAGGGATCGGGCCGCTTCTGGAAAGCCGGGTCTTCAAAAATGCTCCTGAAAACGTCTTCTGGAAGATCGCTCCTGGACCTCATCGACAAGGATGAGTGGGAGGCTGCTAGGAACGACACAGACATGCAGGAGCAGCTGGCAGGGAAGACGGCGGAGCAGCGCAAAAAGACGCTCGTCGAAAGGGCCGAGAACTGCCACGAACTCGCCATGGAGGCAGCGCTCGAGCAGACAGCCGCTCTAACATTCTCGGAGCTTCTCGAACTTGAGAGGTCGGAGAGGCCTCTGCAAATCGTCATCGAGGGATTTGCTGGCGAGCTCCTGCCCGCCCCGCGGCGCACGCTGCTGCAGCGCTGGGGCTTGCGGTCAGTGCCGATGACAGTGATGCTGAAAATGGTGCATAAGGACGCACCAGTCAAGGTAGAATTGCGCACCGCGTCCACTAAGAGCCCACTTGCCAAGCCGTTTCGACTCAAGACCGTCGTGGACGCGGCGGACAACGCACGCAAGAAAGGGATGCTCGCAGCTGAGCGCGAGGCCGCCTCTGTCCTCAGCCAGCTCCACAAGCCCTCCGCGATTGCCGTGGATGAGGAGAGCATCCTAGAGTCACGCCGCTTCCCGGCTCCGAGAAAGCCACTCATGAGAGAGTTGGCACCCCTCAGCGACAGCTACGCGAAAGGGGAGGCGCGCAAAGAGAAGGCGCCGTCGTTGCGTAAAGGTGGAGGCCCGACTGTGATCGCACCCCAAGAGCTCTTGCTGACCACGAACGGAAGTGGAAAGTCCTTGGCTACCCCTGAGGCCTCCACTACCGATGCCCAACCATCGGAGGCGCAAAAGGCAGAGAAGGCGCCGGAGACGTTGCGCCTTATTGAAGGCACTGGCACTTCGCCCGAGCGTTCCAAGCCACTTTCGGCGGACAAGGCGAAGAGGGCGGAGAATTTAGCGGAACTCAACGAGAAGCTCAAGGAGAAGATGCCATCGCGTGTGGAACAGAGCATGGCGCGCCAAGAGCAAGTCCTCGATACGAGGCAGCGGATTCAAAGAGCTGCGAAGGAGATGCCTGCGCCCGCCCGGCCGCCCGTCCCGGGGACAGTGGGCTCCGGCCGAGCGCCAACAACTTTGGAGACTTCGCGCGACAACAACGATTACTTCAGACCTTCCGGAGCTAAGCCCCTGGATAAAACTCCCTCTCAAGCTGCGCATGAAGCGGCGAGGGCCAGAGCGGTGGCGTCTGCAGGTGCAGCGCCGTCGGTGGGAGAAGCCGAAGCCGGCGCGAGCGCAGCATTTGCGATGCCGGTTACAACAGGCCCCACACGAATGACCGCCGCCGACGTGATGAAGAAGAAAAGGGCCGCGCAGGCGCTCAATGTCGGCTCGTCTTAGAATGTACTCGCGGCGTGCAACACCTCTGAGAGGAGCACCTCCTCAGATGATTCCCCGGCGACTTCACGTGCGCCGGAGACTTCGCGCGACCCCACACGAATGACCGCCGCCGACGTGATGAAGAAGAAAAGGGCCGCGCAGGCGCTCAATGTTGGCTCGTCTAAGAATGTGCTCGCGGCGTGCAACACCTCTGAGAGGAGCACCTCCTCAGATGAATCCCCGGCGACTTCACGTGCGCCGGAGACTTCGCGCGACAAGTTCAAGAAGGCATCGAAATCGCACGGCTCGTCTAAGAATGTACTTGGTACTTCGGGGCGTAACAGCCCCTCTGTATTGTCCGAGCCCTCCGCAAGGCTAAGCGAATCCTCAGATGCCGCCTTGTCGAACGACGGAGACGTCCTCGATGCGTGAACAGTGATCATTGATCTTGACTTCGCCGCGCAGTCTCTCGATTTTCTTGCATCCTGTGTGGTGTGCTGTGTGCCTACATGTGGCGAGTGCCGAAATCACGTTGTATTAGTGCTGCCAAGAACATAGCCGTCTAGTATATAGACAGCGGACCGTGCAATAGAGTTTTTATTGTTTCGTTTGGAGCCTTTCGTTTGGACGGCATCATCGCGGCACATCGTTTGGATTATGCACGCGCGGTCGCGCCGCAACGGCCAACGCGCGAAGTGAAAGCGTCTCCGGTTTGTCACTTGTGGACTTGTACCCGACTACACGACAAGGTAAGCCATGGGCCTTTTTGTTCAGCTGTAATCGGAGGATGGAGCCGGGAAGAGGTCGCATGCTTCGGCTTACCTTCCGTATCCGTGGTTCCCCTGCGGCTGCTGCATGCCCGGTGGCGGCGGCTGCGTGCCCGGAGGCTGTTGCATGCTCCACTGTGGCGGCTGAATGTCCGGCTGCTGCACCTGTGGAACATGTAACATGCCGGGTGCCTGCTGCATGTCCCACTGCCGCATGCCCCACTGCATGCTTGGCGGCACGGACGTGGTCCCCCAGGGTGGCCCCGAGGTTAGCTGGGCGACGCTGCCGAATCCCGAGGGGTTGGCGTCGTATTGGGAAGCTCCGCCACCGATTCGGTTATGGCGTAGGCGAGGACCCATGTACGGCTGAAGTTCGCCGTGCCCTTGCCCATAGCGCATGGCACGGCGTGCGGCCGCGTCGCGGATCGCCACCGCCCTGTCTCCATTACCGCTGTACGTCAAGTCGCGTATGGGGGTGAGAAGGATGCCCTCGGGGCCAACGGCTCTGCCAGCGGTACGCCCTCGGAGGATCGAGTCACGCACGCTGCCAGGGCTTTCGTACCTAGGCCTCGTGTCTCCGTAAGCACCGCCCATTGGCCCGCTGCCTGGGCCGCCATGCTGTTGCTGGAACTGCTCAGGCGCGCCGTACTGCGGCTGCGGCTGCTGCTGCTGCATCGGCGCACCATACTGCGGCGGCGCGCCGTACTGCTGCTGCTGCGGCGCGCCGTACTGCGGCGCATCATACTGCGGTGGCGCGCCGTACTGCTGCTGCGGCGGCGCTCCATACTGCGGCGGCGCGCCATACTGCGGTGGCGCGCCATACTGCGGCTGTTGGGGGGGGGCGCCGGCCGGGGGCGCCTGCTGCGGCAATCCAGTTTGCTGCTGTCCCCAAGGCTGCTGACCAGGCATGCCACCCGGTGGCGTTGCCATGCCAGACTGCTGGCCAGGCTGCGGCCCTCCCTGATTTTTACTCCAGCGCGAGGAGACGAAGCCACCAGAACTGTCCATGGCCCCCTGCATCTTCACGAAGGGGAATCTGGTCTGCATGCACACTGGCGAAGTCCCGATCATTTGTACAGAGGCGAGGGCCATCGCGCGGTACGCCATTGGATGGAGGCCGAGAGAAGTCGGTAAAACCTTCTTCCCGGCAGGGACAGATTCTTCGATGAGATTCGAGTTTCGTCGTTTCGTCGTCTGCCGAACAAAACCGCCGTGCCTCCACACAACCGCCATGCATGGCCATGGTTTTGTTTTTGTGGTGATAGTGTGACTGTTAACACGCGACAACCGGTGTACATGTACAATGTACGCTGTGTGAGGGAGGAGGTGCTGCATCGGGGACTGGCGTGACGGTGTGCGGCTGTCTTTTTCCTGCTACTGTAGATACCAATTATTGGACCGGTGTTCGGCTCTTCGACACTTCAAGAGATAAGTGCACAATCCGCCATTCCACAGATTGCGTGCGCCATCATCTGGTCGACACGGTTCGTCCCGTTTCGACCCCTGCTCTTGCGTCAACCGACCCCGCCCTGCGGGGCTTTACCGTTTGTCGGCCGAATCATGAGAGGATCATTGCTTCGGGCTAAGACTGCGGCCCATGACCCCGCAGCCGATGGACAATCGGCCGCAGATGCAGATATTCTGAAGAAGCTCGCCAAGAAGCAGGACCTCGCGCGAATCACGGCAGCCACCAAGCAGACGAAAGACGTCTTCGCTCTGCTCGATGATCCCAAGCTCCCATCGATGCAGGATCTCGACCGGTGGTGGCCGGACCCCAGACAGCCAACGACGCTTAGCCCGCTTGTACCATTTGCAGCGTCGCCACACCGTCCCGGCACACCATCCACCCGTCCCGGAACATCGTCCGCCCTGCTGCCACCTGCGATCGCAAGGCTTGGCAGCGGATCCTCTCCAATTCGAGGTGCAAGTGCTTCTCCTGGACGGAGGGTGATGGCGCACTCCTCGTCGCAACCTACCATGGTACGCCCCTCATCGCAACCTGGCATGGCGCGCCCGTTGTCTGGCGTGGCTGGGCCACCCGGCGGCCCGTTGTCCTCGACGGGGCGATCCGTGCAGAGCAACGAGCGGAGGCGCAACTTGCCCAAGAGCCCGACGATCGGTGGCGACCCGAGCCGCCTAGCCGGGAACCCGGAAGCGCTCGACCTCCCGGAGTCCATGTTCCTTCCCCCTCCTACAGATGCATTCGCGGAGAATTCGTCGGTCCTCCCGCCTCGCCGGCAGCTTGAGGACCTCGACCGGTTCGAGCGCCTCAATCATTGGATGAGCGCCTTCGAGATGGACGAGGAGGGCTTCAAATCCAAAGCTGTGTTTGTGGAGATGCGGCTGCGCCAGGGACTTGCCTCATCGGTCCAGCTGGGGATGCCCAATGCCTTCCACGTCGCCATCGTGTGCGACGCCTTCGAGCGTGTGGCGCCCTTGACAGGCCGGCTCGAGGGCGTGCTCGTCCTCATCTGGCGCGAGCTCGTGCGCGCCATCTTCTCCGACTACACGCACGAGCTGCCCGGCTCAGGCGCCCGCGCGTACGCCGAGCGCGTGCCTTACTTTCTCGAGGCGAAGCGGTTGCGAGAAACCATGGCGGCCCAGGAAAAGACGATGAAGCGCATGCGCGCGCAACGGGAGGCGGAGATCAAGGCAACAGAAGGTCAGAACAGCCTCCTCAACAAGACGCTCGGCGCGTGGAATCGCGCGATGGGCAGCGCATCGGGGGGTGCGGAGGCGGAGACTCTCAGGCAGCGCGTCGAGGCGCTCGAAAAGCTCCTCGCCGACGCGCTTGCTGACATTCAGAAGCTGCAATCAGAACAGGACCCAGCGGCCAGATGCATCAATGCATACGATACATGCCAACCCGAGGAGCAGGAGCAGGTGTGCCAGTACGTGCTCAAATCCGAGGCCGCAGCCAAGACCATGGTGGGCAACTCGACAGCTGAGGTAGCTGAATACATCAGCCACCTGCTATCCAAGCTTCCTGAGGACACGGAAGCTGACCCCGCGGAGGCGACACGCAGCCGCGTTATGTCACACCTGAGCGCGTCACTGCGGATGAGCGACGACGACAAGCTCAACGTGGCCCATAGGATCTTGGTTGATCATGACGACGTGCGGACGGTTGGTGAGAGCCTCGCCGGCGTCTTGGTCGCGAAGGGGTATGCCCACAAGGATGCATGCGCCGGCATGGCTCTGCGGCTGCACGCGGACGAAGGGCCTGACTACTACCCGGAGTCCCATGACGCGGACGCCCAGGTAAGCTACCAGGTCCTAAACTCGCTGCGCGCATCGCTTGCGGGTGTAGGTCCAGATGGCCAACCATTGGGTATGGTTATAGGTCCAGACGGCCGCCCGTTGCCCGGCTTTGGAGGAGTAGTTAAAGACGGCCGCCCGTTGCCCGGTGGCGTGGCCGGCAAGGTTGGCAGCAGGGCCGGTGGCTTCGTCGACGCCAACGGTAACTACATCGACCCGGCAGCGGCGGCTGCGGAACTGGCGGGCATCGACGACAGGATGGCGGAGCTGCAGCGACGACAAGAGGCAGGTGAGTTGACGGATGAGGAGCGTGTGGAGCTTCAGGCCTTGGAGAAGCGGAAGGCCGAGCTCAAAAGCGGGTTGGCGAAAGGTGCAGCCGAAGCGGCGGCGGCGGATGAGGCAGAAGCAATTGCCACTCGCATGGCCGAACTCAAGCGGCGTCAAGAGGCGGGCGAGCTTACGCCTGAGGAGCTGGCCGAGCTGCAAGCCTTGGAAGTGCGCAAGGCTGAGCTTCAAAAGATCTTGGGTCCGGATCACATGACGGACTCTGAGCTCGCAGCCGCCCAAGCGGAGTCGGCAGCGCTCGCTGATCGCATCGCTGATCTCAAGCGCCGGCAGGCAGCAGGTGAGCTCACGCCTGAGGAGATGGCCGAGCTTCAGAAATTAGAAGCTCGCAAGGCTGAGCTGGATAGCAAAGTTGAAAAGGGAAAGCAGAGCAAGAAGAACCGAGGCGGTGGTGATGACGATGCGGCTGCCGAATACGATGCGGCGGCTGCCGAGAGAGATAAGGCGGCAACCCGCCTCGCCGATCTCGAGAAGCGGAAGAAAGCTGGCAAGCTGACGCCCGAAGAGCAGGCCGAAATGGAAGCACTGGAAAAGCGCATGAAGCAGCTAGACTCGGTGCTGGCTGCCGGCAGGCCGAGCAGCAATGGCCGCACCAAGGAGATTGGCGTCCAGGCGGGCGAGGCGATGGGCAAGGGCGGCAAGCGCGGCAAGGGCGCCACCATGGGCGATGACGATTCATCTGCTACTGGCCCTGGAGGCAAGCGCGGCATGCCGGCGGTCGCAGTCACCTCTCTTTGCGAGATCCGATTCGACCGCAAGGACGTCAGGGCGATGAACGTGCTCATGTGCCGTCGCCTCGTCGCCGCGCTCTACCAGGTCAAGGCGGACCTCAACGCCGTGGCCGACCAGGAGAATGCCCCCCGATCAGACATGCCCAACTTCGTGCCCGACCAGTTTGTGGTGCTCTACGGCATCAAGTCGCTCGCAATCAAGAACATCAACTCGTTCATGTACGGCGTCCGAGCTGAGCGTCGACGCAAGAATGCCGCAGGTGTCGAGGAGGAGGAACCGATGCTCTACTTTTTCTGGAAGGCGTGCTGGCACGGAGTGCCACAGGAGGAGCGCCTGTCACACGAAGATTTTGATTTCTACCTCGATTTGCTCGCTACGTTGGCCAAGCTGATCAGCGATGAGCACACGTTCAATCTCAAGGGTGGAGCCTTTTGGAACTGCTTGGGGTCGATGGAAGAGATGCGGATACCTCTCTTCGCGCTCCAGAACACGGTTAAGAAGTGCTTCCCAAACCACCACGAGCTGGTAGATCGCATCAATAGGGCGGTCGGCAAGGCCGCAGCCGACTTTGTCAAGCTTGTCAAGGGCCCGAAGCCGCCGCAGCCTGCGCCCTCGTACAAGATCAAAATGCTTGGCACGGAAACTCAGGACTCACGCGGCTTCTTGGATCTTGATAAGTTCCTCTCGATCTCGATGGAGCAGATGAAACAGCAGCGCATTAAGGATGGGAGGATCCTGCAAGGCATCTACGATCAGTGGTCGGTTGGATCATCTGAGAGCGGCTTCGATATCTTCGCCGAGATGCTCACGGCATCCAGCCCCAATATGGACGAGAGCAAGATCATCACCCTGTATCAGAAGGCGACGAGTGGCGAGGATCCCGACAAAGTCGACATGTCCCTGATTGAGCTCCCCCTGCGCAAGGCGAACATTCATATCAAACGCAAAGAGGGCATGACGTCCGTCACCGACGGCGTCGGCGATATCGATGACTTAAAGCTTGCGACGACGGCCCTGTCCCTCTTCGGCGGCAAACCGAAATCCTTGGCGACAGGGCTGCCAGCTGCGGATGCCAGCAAAGGCGGAGGCAATGGCGTGGCGATCAATATGCGCAAGTGGCGGAGAGTGAGTCAGGAACTGGGTAAATCGAGGAGCCTCATTCGGGACCTCTTCGAGAACGGTGCACCCAACATTGACGACGTGTCGACCCACTCCTAGCCAAAGCGCGAGCTTGCGCCTTGATGCCAATCGCTGAGACTGATTCAAGGTAAGGGTACCGAACGGAACCCTCCACGGACCACGCAAGCGTTCGCGCTACATTGTTTCTGGTCATTGCCACACCAAGAATCAAAGGTGAAACTGTTTCAAACTGAAACGACTCTCGTCGTGACGCTCTTTGTGTTTCTAGAGTGTTCAGTGTAGTGTGTACTAGAGACAGCCCGAACTCGTGATGTGAGCGGACCGCGCATAAGTTCACGGTACTTCACTATAGGCGCGAATTGGAAAGGGTCTCTGCCGGTAAAAATAAACTCGCTCGGCCGGAGCGACGCACCGCGGCGCGTCGGCCGTGCGGCTCGCGGCTTCAATAACCGCGTGCCTCGGAGGTTCAGCTGCTGATAATCAGCTGGGAGGCGTCGGATGAAAACTTCGAGTTGCAGTTGGAGCCATTGGAGGTGTAGGACTCCCTGCCCGAAGAGCTACTCCGTGCCCGCCGATGTACTGGCGGCACCAAGGCGAGCCCTTGTACGGCGCGGCGGTGAGGTCTTTGATAACGTCTTCGGCCTCTTGCTCCCAGCTGAGAGGACCAGGATTGATCTCAGCGCCCTCCATGCAGGCCTCAAGAAACTTCCTCTCCGCCCTGGCATACTCGGGCGTATTCGGGAGTTCGGGGACGTTGCACGAGGCCGGGACCGGTGGCGGTCCTGCGGGGTAGTGCCTGGGCTTGGCGTTTGCGAGGCCGTCGTCACTGCTCACCGCAACGCGCAGCTCGGCCAACACAAACGGCACAGCCGGGTCGTCTGCGGAGACGCGCGCGGTTCCATTGGAGGCGAGCGCGAGCGCGTTGCAAAAGTTCTTGACAGCGTGCACCCACACGCCAGGCGCGCCCCTGGCCCGGTGACGTTCGTAGAGGTCCTCCCGTTCCCATCGGGGCGTCGAGGCGAAGACCGACTCACTCGAGCCGTAATACTTCGCGTCCATGTCAACCGTACCCGCCAGCCGAAGGTCCGTAGTCTGGCACCACGGCTCTGCCAGGCACACAGTCGAGCTCAACATCTCGCCATGCGCGGCCACGCCACCCAGCCGGAGCAACTCCTCCAGTCGGGCAATCAAGGTCAGAGAGAAGCGCTCCACGTGCTCCCACCTGATGAGGGACGCAATCAGACGTTATCAGAGGAGCCATCAGACGCAATCAGGATCTCATTCGAAGCGCTCCACGTGCTCTTACTTGTGTACGCGCCGGCTGCCGTAAGCGCCCTCGAAGCCCTCGTTGCGTTTCCAGTCATGAGAGGCAGCCTCGACAGCACCCTCGAGGTTGGCAAAGGTCGAGATGTAGTCGGGCTGCTGCTGCGGCGGCGAGTGCTCGGCTGATAGCGGCGGCGGGTGCCGGAAGGCAGCGAAGAATCGGCGAACATCACCAAGGAAGACTGTGTCGTCCTCAATCACCCACACGTGCGACGGCAGGCCAACCGTGCGCCACCAGGCTGAGCCGAAAGACGTGCCGGCTGTGCCTGACGGCCCTGCGGCCTGGGCGCGCGCGCGCGCCCAGAGCACTAGAGAAGGCTCGTGGATCAAGTAGGAGGTGAGTCGAGCGGCCACGGAGGGGCCTAGTGCTTCCTTGTATTTCTTGAGCACATTCGTCCACCAGGTCCTGAGAGAGTCATTCCCTGAGAGAGTCCTGCGCCTGGAGTTGTGCGTCTCGGGGCTCGGCCAGTGAGTGACGGCCGGGAAGGCTGCATGCACCTGCTCCACCGTGTACGCGAACGCACCCAAGCCGAGCGTGCGCCGGAAGGTGGCCGCCGCCCGGCGTGTGAGCTGCTCGTGCGCCGCAGCGTCGAAGCCCGACGTGGAGCTTGCTGACGAGGAGCTTGCTGACGTGGAGCTCGTGAGCGCGCTGACGTCGACGAGGAGCTCGAGTGTCGCTTCGCCGGCGAGCGTCTTGCGCCACCAGTGAAAATAGCCCTCGTGGCAGCGTGTGACCATCTCAAGCTTCTGGGCGTCGGAGCGCAGCAGAACGACAGGCAGCGGCGCAGCTGCGATCAGCGAGGGCTCGAGGCGGCTGCCTGTGCGGCCGGAAGCTTTGCTAAAGGGCGGTGGCGGATTGGAAACCGCGCCATAGAGCACGCACTTGCCGAGAGTGCCGCGCATGCCAGGCGCGCGCGCGCCTGGCTTGTATTTTGCAAGCTCGTGCGCTGAGCGCTCGAACACGAGCCAATGACTACATGCCTCAAAGCTAGCGCACACTTCACAGCACTGTACCACACTTGGCGGTGCCTCCGATTTCTGCGTGCGCCACGGTGTCCACACACCAATGTCAATGTTGAAGAGCGCGGGCACCGACGCGCCTTGAGCGCTCGAGTAGCCTCGCTTGATGCATGGAGAACCACCTTCGCCCTTGCGCTGCCGGGAGCAGCGAGCGCCATGGGCTTCGGGCCCATCGGGTGGCGGCGCGGCGCAGCCGTAAGCATGCGATGCGACGTGGCACACGCCGTCGCGCCATGCCAAGCTAGGCATGGAGGCGCACCACTGCTCGGAGGCGTGCATCAATGACTGCATACATGTACTGTACCGGTATGAATACCTCGTGCTCGACAAATTCCGAAATCCTACGAAACTGGCGTGCCGCAGGAGAGTGGATCGTCTTATCTAAGCTCTTTTCACCCTCGTCCGCTACTCTTTTCGGAACGCCAAGTTTGTACCATGGTAGAACCAACGGAGTCATCGAATGGACGACCGGAGCATCGGGCGACGCCCGGCCGCGGTCTGCGGTCATGGTCGCATGAATGTTCTCGCACACACAGCTTGGTCACTGCTTTATTATCTTGTCGAACCATTGCAAGCGGATCTATTCATCTCGGCTGCACTCGACGAGACGAGGTGCCCGGACCGGACCATGTGCAGCAACTTCGACCGCGCAGCTGAGGTGCCTCACCGGACGCGCAGCGTGGCGATGCTATCAACACGCGACCTCAATCAATCTCATCGCCTTATCGGTGGCGAAGTTATCGGCGATGGTACTGCCGAAGAGCAGCAAGTCCGCGACAAGCTGCGCGGCACGCCATTCCACCGCCGCTTTGGTGAGTGGGCTGTGCGCATTTACTTCGACCTGTCCAACCAGCGACGCTGTATGGAGCTCGTGGCGAGACACGAGCGACTCGTCAAACACGAGTACCGGTTGCTCGTTCACATTCGACTCGACGTCATGCTCTTCCGGCCACTCGCACCGGCGACTGCGGCACGGCTGCTTGCGCTGCCGGCGCTTGGGCCACCGACCGTGTGGAAGCCTTGGGGCGACGACCACGGCGGGCTGATCGACCTGATGGGATTTGCGAACCGCCCGGGCGCCGACCTGATCTACGGCGTCGTGGGCAACGCAAGCCGTCACGTCACCGAGTACGAGGCCCAGCATCGGGCGGAGGAAGCGTCGCAGGCCTTCTTCTACCCGGAGCGCCTCACAAGCGCTCAGATGTACTCGTATGGGGCGCACGTGCGGCGGTTCGCGTGGCCGCACTGCCGCATCGACGAGCAGCTGCACTGCCGCTACCCGGGCGAGTCGCAGCGCCTCCTGCGCGCGGAGCCGAGGGCAGCGCCGCCGTCCCAATTATGTGGAAGCGTACTCCGCCATCTCGCGGCGAGATTGGAGCGACGCACTGACGCGGGCTGCTGCCATGCGGCGCGGCTGGCGCCTCGAATGTCCCGAGGGATGTTTCCGGGGTCGGCACGCTCGCAGCGCGCCCGCGTCTGCATTGTACGACCGCAAGATAGCAGTCGAACCCGCGTGACCTGAGCCCCGTTGTGCATCTGTGCGTCCCCTACTTCCCTGGCTGCCTGCCTGCCTGCCCTGGGTGGCACCCACGCGCGACTGGCTCGACTCCCGTCTTGGCAGGACGAGTGGAAAGGCTCGTCGCAGTGTGCGTTGGAGTGGGACGACCCGGAGTGCTGCGACCTGGCACGCGCGTGCGAAGCCATCGCCAACGGCCTCGCTCCTGAGCACGTTCCTCTGCCACGCCACACGCCACCTGCCGACGGCACAACGTGGATCACGAAGGTCGGCGCGGGGGGGCACGAGCGTTTGGGAGGCGGCCGACAACGCGAGCGGCGGCGTGGAGGTGCCTGGCGCGTCACGCGTTGAAGTGTACTACAGCCGTATTACAGCCGTGTACAGTACGGAGAAGCGACCGGTACTAGAAGTAGAACGAGCCCCGCGCTTGCCGCGGCACCGCCCACCGGGGACCGGCCCTGACTTCTGGTGTTCGTCTCAGCCCAGCTTGGACGCGCGGGCCCCTAGATTGTCGTGTCACAGTCACGTCCATTATATCTCAAGCACCAACCGCACTGCCACTGGCGGGCGAGCACATGTCAGACACTCCGCCCTTCGGTCACATCTCGGATCATGCCAGCAGCCAGGCCCTCTGGGGCAGGGCTCCAAGAAAACATACTCATGCGCACGGCACACGATACACACGAAACCACAGTACAGAGGCGCGGGGGCGAGATCCCGACAAATTCGCAGGCCAGCAGGCAGCCGCCCCGCGCGTCCGTCGGTGCCGTTGCGACTCGCGGCTCGGCGCTCGCCCACGTGGGCAGGCGTCACTCCACCCTTCGCTGCCCTGGCCGCTTCGCTTCCGACAGGGCCCCGCGCGCCTCTCGAGCCCGATCCACGTCTCCAAACGTCTCCGGCCACGATCGCAGTCGCTGCCACCATCCTCACCGCCATGGCGCCCGCGCCGAGAGACCTTTATTGGAAGGGACCAAGGTTATCAGGCTTCACACGGGCGGCAGCACATATGAGGCCATAGAAGACAGGCGACGGCTTGAGCGGCCGGCTCTTGAACTCGGGGTGATACTGCACGCCAACCATGTAGGGGTGGCCCTGGACCTCGAAGACTTCCATACGCTCGCCCGTCGTGTCGCGCCCGATGAACTCGAGGCCCTTGGCCTCCATCGCAGGCACGTACTCAATGTTGACCTCGTACCGGTGTCGATGACGCTCGTCGAAGGCCGTGAGGCCGCCGTAGAGCCGGCAGGTGTGGCAGTCCGTGCGGCTGAGCACGGTGCGGCGCGCGCCCAGGCGCATCGTGCCACCCATGTGCGTCTTGGAGCCCTCGGGCATGAAGATGATGACCGGGTGTGGCGTGTCAGCGACCATCTCTGTCGAGTGAGCGGCCTCGTGCCCCAGCACATTGCGCGCGAACTCGATCACGGCCACCTGGAAGCCAAGGCACACGCCGAGGTACGGCTTCTTGCTCTCGCGCGCGTATTTGGCGGTGGCGATCTTGCCCTCAATCCCGCGGTTGCCGAAGCCGCCGGGGACCATGATGCCGTCCGCCTTCTTAATGCGCTCCCAGTTCGTCTCGTAATCCTCAGTGTCGGCACGATCGGGGCCGAGCGTCTCGGACTCGATCCACTCGATGACGAGCTTGCGCTCGACCTTGCTGGCCGAGTGGTACAGCGCCTTGGAGACGGACAGGTACGCGTCGCAGAGGTCCGTGTACTTGCCCACCACCGCGATGGTCACCGGCACGTCGAGGGAGTCGACGAGCTCTGCCAGAGCGCGCCACTCATTCCACAAGGGTGTGCGCGGCCGCTCGTTCATCTGAAGCCGCTGAAGGCAATTCTTGGTCACATCCTGCGAGTGCAAGAGCAGTGGCACGCGGTAGATGTTCGAGAGGTCATGCACGCCTAGGCAGTGCTCTGCGGGTACGTGGCAAAAGTTGGCCAGCTTCTGTTTGCAAGCCTTGGTCAGAGGCTGCGTCGAGCGGCATACGAGGAAGTCGGGCGACAGGCCGGCCGCCCGGAGCGCTTGCACCGAGTGCTGGGTGGGCTTCGTCTTCTCTTCGCCAACGGCGCCGAGCACGGGCACGAGGCTGACGTGGAAGAAGGCGATGTTGTCTCTCCCAATCCGAAACTGAAACTGGCGCAACGCCTCCACGTACGGCATCGACTCGATGTCGCCCACGGTTCCGCCCAGCTCGATGATGCACACGTCCGGGCGTCCGGCCAAGCCGTCGGTGGGCATGTGGGCGACGCGCTCGATCCACTCCATGATGCAGTCGGTCACGTGGGGCACCACCTGTACCGTCTTGCCCAGGTAGTCGCCACGCCGCTCGCGCTCCAAGCAGTGGGAGTAGATCTTGCCCGTCGTGATGTTGTGGTCTCGTGTGAGGGTGAGGTCGTTGAAGCGCTCATAGTTGCCTAGGTCGAGGTCGGCTTCGCCGCCATCGTCGAGCACGAAGACCTCGCCGTGCTCAAACGGCGACATCGTGCCCGCGTCCACGTTCAGGTATGGGTCGATCTTGATCGATGTCACGCGAAAGCCCGACGAGCGCATCAGCACGCCGAGCGACGAGGCAGTCACTCCCTTGCCCAGGCCCGAAACGACGCCGCCCGTGACCACAATATACTTCATGCGGGTGGCCGAAACCGAGCGCGGCGTAGTGCCCCGCCGCCCAACTGAGGATGGCGCAAAAGTGTCCACCTCCTCCTGCACCTGCACGAACGAGACGTCCAGCACATCTTCGCCCGCGCGCAACACGCGCCCGGGTTTCCAGACGAACGAGTGCGTCATCGTGGAGGAGAGCGTCGCGCCCGAAGCTGTGCTGACCCGCACGGCTGTCGCCTCGAGACCCATGTCCTTTGCGAGCTCCGTAAGGAACGCGCCGACGGTGTCGGTGAGCGCATAGCAGTACACGAGCGGTACAGGCAGCTTGGAAGAGGTTACCTGCAGCTCCACGTGGTCGCTCTCGAGCGTCACGACCAACTCGCCCGCTGGCACCTCCAGGTCTCGCGGCATTGGCGATTGCCTCGGCGCCGCGTCGCACAACAAACGAGCGCGCGCTTTCAGCCGCCGAGGCAAAATTGCGCATGGGTTCACACCATGAACCGTGAAGGCGTGGGCCAGAGAAAAGGGCGTGTGGTTGAGTTTCCGTGATTCCTCCGAACGAGTGCCGTCATCCGGTGCCATTGTAAACGCTGTAAACGCAGCACACGTGGCCGCGTGGCCGGCCCGTGCCCCTACCCCCTAGTACAATGTACGAGGACACCTGACCCCTGCGAAGTGCGAACAGCCCGGCCAGCAAGAGCCGCCAGCTGCGAGCGAGGAGAGCTCTGAGCAGGGGATCAACTCCGATCCCCGGCTTCACGAGTGGGACACCACATCCACGCTCTCAACACAGCGGCGAGCTCCCCCATCGAGAGCACGTAAAGCACGGGATCGAGGTCCGCATCCTTACCGTCTACGTAGACAAACAAGAGTCTTCCGGTACCGTCGGCATGTTTTCCTTACCAGCCGCCTTCGTCTTGGCCGAAAGCGGCCCATGTACATATTTGCCAACTTTTGCGTATGATCGCCACCCGCAACCAAAAATAGCCCCACCATCTGACCTAACGCTTTCAACAGCCTAGAGCCTTGTCTGGTACCCCCGTCATCGCAGCAATGCTCTCAGGACTCGTTCCGCGCGACCTGGTGCTTCGCTGCCACCTCTACTTATGGTATTATTTTTTACAGATACATTGAACATTCCAAGTCCGCCCCGGCACTGTCGCCTCGCCTTCTGAAAACGTGAAAAGGGCTCCTCGGGGTCGTGCCTGCGAGCTAATGCTGTGGGGGAAGTCTTGCCTTTTGGAAACAACTGCACAGTACTGGCCCAAACTTCTCTTCCACAAACCAAACCGTACCAACGGTTGAGCGCGGCAGCGCGCGGCCGCCGGCTTAGGCGCCTGGGTGGACCGAGGCGCGGCCGTCGGACGTCGCCGCGAAGCTCGTCGCTTAACGCTTAAAAATAATAAATGGCACCATGGTCCCCGTTGCGGCGTCGCGTTCACAAGGCGGTCACTCGCAGTCCAGACGCGGCAACTGAGCTATTTTTTGGATTGATAACGAGACAGCGCCCGCCGGGAATTGAACAGCCAACATTTGAAAGACGAGCTTTGCATCGCACCTTGTTGAGTATTAGGCTATGGGAGCTTCACATCGCAAGGTCGCACCTTCCGACCTCTGACCTTGGATGCATACAACCGGAGAGGGTTCGACTCACACGCAACCTTGCGCAGATCAAAAGGCAGGCGAGACGCGAGCACCGGATTAAGGAACACTTCGCTTGTCCAGATTCCGAAATTCGACCTGACGAGGCCAGCCCGGGTGAGTCGTGCGCGCACCTTCTGGTCCTTGTCATTGTCTCTTCGATCGAGCTCAACGAGCACCACGTCGAAGCGTGCAGGGTCGACAGTCGAAATCACATCAAACTCCGCACCCTCCACGTCCAGCGACAGAAAGTTGACGCGCGCCGGCATGTCAGCACGCTTCATAAGGACGTCAAGCCGAGCGCACGGTACCTGCGCAGTATCGCTAAGGTTCACATAACGGCTAAAGCGCTTCATGCTGCCGTTGACGTAGCTGCTGAGAAAGCCTGAGATCTCGTGTTGCTTGCGGCTCAGTGCGATGGTCATATTGCCCGAGCCAGCCTCGCACACCGCTGCGTGTTCCTTATGGGCTGTGCGGCCGCTGCGCTCCAGCTCCTCATAAGACAGTGGATTAGCCTCTACCAACAAGCCCCGCCATCCCCAACAGCGCTCGAGCATGATGGTGTTTGACAAGTTGACACCATTGAGGGCACCTAGCTCAACGAAGCTGCCTGTGGTGTTGTTGCTAGCGTACAAAAGCGCGAGGAGTAGTCGTCCACTCTCGTCCCATTGGCCCAGGGATTGTTGCCTGGTACAGTTATCACGCTGCGCCAACTCTTGGCGGGTGGCAAGCGGCAAGGCCTTCTGCAGCAGATGGATAACGGCCTCAGCATCGGCATGTGGCGCATGCCAGGCCGTGCCCGCGCTCTGCGCAAGCGTGGCGGCGAGCATGCTTGCGCGCGCCCACAAGCATCGCAATGGCGCTGCCGCGGGCATTCGCTCTCACGGCCCGTGTTGTCGTTGTTATGTGATATATGAGATAACATCCTGTGTACCTGGCATGTATGAGTGAACCCTGATGCCACATGCCTGAACACTGTTGCATCGCATGTGTCTATCTGTCTCCTCGACTCTCGTGTCACGTGTGAGTCCCGCGGCTCCCCCTGGTGTCTAAAAAATTCACAGCGAGGCCGAACCGGCTTGCCGGGCGGAGGGGTTACAGGGGAGACTGAGGATAGCCCCTATGGGCAGTCTGTCAGTCGCGTTTTCGCGGCCACGCACACAACACACGCGCCCACCGCATTCCGGCACAGGGGCGCTCCTCTCGGTCATGCTCGGCCTGCAAATCACATGCTAGTTTCACAGCTGCGCCGGAGGTGCGCGCCGCACGCGTCGGAAGAGCGTCGCGCACGAATGTCGCCGACTGTTCCAAGGCTCGTCGGTGCAGCCCAGCAAGACGCGGCTCAGGCGATCCATGGCCACGTCCGCCGAGACGCGCTCCCATCCGTCGACGCCAAAAGGAGTCCGCGCAGGCTCGTACGTGTACACTTTGCGCCAGGAGCGTGACGCTGCGGGCTCCGAGCGACGGCTGATTAGCGGTCGCATGGCTGTAGATCGGGGGCTGGATGCTCGCCCGTCGTTGTCGTTGTCAGCAGCCTCAGATTCGACCTCCGAGCCGCTCGTGGATGACACGTCCAGCGCAGCGGCGTCCTCGTCGCCATCGGCCAAGAAACCCCAAGTGGCCCACGGTGAGCCGCAGCACCCATCATCCTTCTCCCCCAGCAACAGGTAGGCTTGCACGGCCGCACACGCTCGGAAGCCGCTCGTCCAATCTAGACCTAGCGGCATGAAGCTGCAGATGACAATGTGCGGCTCGAACGCGGCGACTGCGTTGCGCGCGTCGAGTTGCTCGACCTTAGCTCCCGCTTTGGGACGCAAGCCACGGGCCCCACTGTCGGTGGCAAGGAGCCGCACGGGTGCTGCACGATCAGCGAGGGCGCGCTGCAGGTGGAAGCACAACGTGCCATCGCCTGCGCCCACCTCGAGGACCCGGAGCTCTCCGCCTTGCGCGCTGGCCTCGTCGCACAGCCAATCAGACAGCCGGGACACCACCTCACGGGTGACCACCAAGTAGTGAGGCTGTTGGTTATTGCCAGTGCGCACAAATGACCGCCACCGCGCGCAACGATCGCAGTTACAGTGGACTTCGCCGCTGACCTGCTCGAGAGGATGCTCAACGGCAGCAAACAGGGCAAATTCGCACTCGAGCGCAGCCGTGGACGGGAGGTCGACCTCCGCCATGCCCTGTTCACAACTATAAGGTGGCATGTCCAGGTCGCGTCGGTGCTCGCTCTCGGACTGAGCTTTCCGGGTACTCGTGCGGCTGCAGCCCGGGTGCGAGCTGTGAATGAACTGATGCGTGAAATGATTTGTCAATCGTATTTTTGGACGGGGCTGGTGCGTGGTTCTTTAAGTTCTCTTAGTGGACCCTTTTTCTCTTTTCTTGGTACATGTAGAGGACGTTGTATTGGTACTATTTCAGTAGAGAACTTGAGGTCCCTCCTCTCCGTTTTCCCACAGGCATGTGCCCCGGCGTGTGAGCCCCATTCACAATCAGTAAGGATGTTCACCGAGGGGAGGGGATCGGGACGCAGGGTTTCGTCGCGCTCCCGGGAGGCGGACCTCCCGGTCTCACTTTCGGCGCGGCAAATCGAGTGGGGGCCGGGTCGGCGCACTAACGGCGCACCCACTACGCAGCACTCGCCCGCCCACCCATGTGGCATGTGCGCGAGTGGGTCGAGGCCAACCGGGGGAGGTGTGTCGTGTTGGATCCGGCGTCGGAGCCGTGCCACGAATTGCGGGAGCGGGCGATTGGGGTCTGTGGGTAGCAGCGCGTAGCGCCGCCGCCCACTCCCGGGACCTGTTCTGTTGTGTCAACCGTGTGGAGGTCATCCCCTCTTAGTGAGGAAGAGCTCAGCGAGCTACCCGAGTGTGTGTTGATTGAACGCCTGGTACGGCGCGCTGCTCGGTACAGCGCGGCGTGATGGCGCTCTGCGCTCTTGCTTGCATTCCTGTCGAATCATCCTCATCCACCAGCTCGTTAGGAGAGCTCGCGCCCGAACCCATACCATGTCAGAAATCTGTCGACGACTGCTTCGACAGAACGCCGTGCTGCGCGAGTCAGTCGCTCGCGAATTTGCGACGCTCCCAACGGCACACCCTCGGTTTGAGACGGCCATGCGCACGTACGAGCGTGAGGTACTGATGGCGATCGACAAGAACGATGCAACGCTCACCCAGATCCATGGCAGTCCGGCACAAGGCAGCGCGTTGGCACGTGCAGCGGATTGGCTTGGCCTGTCGGAACGGCCCGAAACTTATGACGGCCTCGGTTCATTGTGGAGGCATCTGGCCAAAGATTGGAGCCGTGACGGTGTTGCTGGCACAGAGGAGCTGCGGTCACTGATTGTGACGGGCGTGTCCGCTGAGATGTCGCGATGGCCGGCCGACGAGCGCATGCGCGTACTCGTGCCGGGTTGCGGCCAAGGCCGTTTGGCCTGGGCACTTGCGGATGCGCTACCCCACGCCCTCGTCACCGGCCTCGAGCGCAGCGAAGCGACGCTTGGATTTGCGCGGCACGTCCTGCATGGTGTGGGAGACGTCGCGTCGGTGCAATTTCATCCTTTCCTCGATGCATTCCCCAACAATTGGGATGCAAAGTCACGGACAGCGAGCGTCTCCGTGCCGGACGTGCTGCCACGTCCGGCGCCCAACCTCGCGCTGCAACTTGCTGATTTTATGGAGCCGCATGCTTTGCGCGACGAGGACGACAACTCGATCTCATGGACGGCGCTACGCAGCCGATCAGCGCTCACCAGCACGCAGTGGCGCCCGCCGTGGCACCAGCAGCAGCACCATGTCGTGTGTACCCATTTCTTCCTGGACTGCGTGGACGACGTCGTCGCGGGCTGCACCGCCGTCCGCGACGCTCTGGTCGACGGCGGAGCATGGATCTTCAGTGGCCCTTTGCACTACCACCAAGGTGGTGGGTACACGCCGCGGCCCAGCCCGGCACTGAGCCATCTGCTCGAGCTCGCCTCCGACCTCGGGCTGGAACCAGAGGGCCCGCCGCTCCTCGTGCCCTCTCCGTACCTGCGACGACCCAACGCTCTCCTGCACGAGGCAGCTTGGACGGCCGCATTCTTCAAGGCGCGCAAGCGGGGTGGCCCGAGATAGAGATGCGATGCGTGTATTTGGGATCCCTCCGCTCGACATGTAGATAGTACCGTACACCGAACCAACTTGTGCGTTCAAGGTTGGCATGGTGCCATGACCGTAAGCGGACCAGCTTGGTGCTTGCGAACGAAAGCCTACGTAGTTTCAAACGTAGTTTCTGACGTGAACAACAAATATGACTCTGGCTTCCACAGCACGGTAACGAACCAGCCTCACACCTCTCAGGACTCAGCATCACTGCGCGATTTTCACCTGCAACGCCTGAAACCTCGATAACAGCATTCGTGCCTCTGCGTCCGAGGACAGCATCTCAGAGGCAGCCTGGGGCCCAGCAGCCATCATCTTGCGCATGAGGTCCTGCAACTTGGGGTTGCGAAGGAGCGCCATGATCTCGGGGTCTTGCGTCGCCGCCTGCAGCATGTCAGGGCTCATACCGCCGGGTAGCGTGCCATCGGCTGCAGTCGCTTCGTCCAGGTCAACATCCGCTGCAGGTTCAGATGTGGTCTGTGGCGTGGCCTCCCATGCTTGCTCAACCGACATCGTGTTGAACTGGTCGATTAGCAATGGATCCGCACGCCCTTCTCGCCGTGCTTTAGCCAGCACCTTAGCAAGCTCCTCCTTCTCAAACAGTCCATCCCATTTGATCTTTCGCAGGTCCAGCTCAGCTTTGATCTCGCTTACCTTCATGCCCATGCACTCCTTCACCGACTCTACGTCGATGGCAGCATCGTCGCTCGCAAATATCCTTGAGCGTGGCGGTGCGCGCGGCGATGGTAGCGGAATGATCATTGCAACGCTCCGAGCCGCTAAACAGCAGACGAGAAAGACACAGACACGAATGTTCATGGATCAACAGGTGGAGAGCGCGCTGTGCGGCCGCCTTGCGCGCCGCTTCGGCGAGTGCGCCGCGGTCGGTCGGGGCCCGATCGATCCAGAGCCGTGCGAGATCTCGAGCGCGAGATCGCGGACGCACTGGGGGTGACCTTCGCTGCTTTGATCCCTCGATGACAAGAAAATTATTTGGCACCTCATAAAGGCAGAGCTCGCAAACACGCGAACCCACCAGCCGTGCCACCAGCAGTCGGTGAGGGGCAGGCGGCGGCGGCGGCGGTGGCTGTGTCGGCATCGCGCGAGCGCAGCGCCGACTGAAGATCTTCGAATTGGCGGAGCACCAGGTCCTCAAACTTCTCGAGCTTGGCCCACGTCTCGCGCCGGCGCTGCCAGACGAAGTTGACGAGCGCCCGGTCCTGTTCGTCATTCTCCTTGTCCTGCAGCTTCTCCGAGTACGCTTTGGCCAAGAAGCAGCTGGCCAATAGGAGCAGCAGCAAAACGCCGACTGCGTAGCTCACGTGGCGCGTCGTGTGCTGAACAGCGTCGCAGTCGAGGCCACGGTCAGCAAGCTGCGCGCGCGTGAGCTCGCCTTCGCGGAACAGGCGGCATGCGGCTGAGCTCTGATCGGCTGAACTCAAGCTGATGACTGCAAAGGTCGACACGTTGGCAAGCCCCCAAAGCTGATTGATGTAGAAAAAGAGGAGCATCGGGCGCGAGGAGGCGCAGACGCCCACAATGCCGATGCACGCAGCAATGGCGCACAGTGCAGCGACCGCTTCGGTGAACAGCTCGCTCAGCGGATCATGCAGCACGTGCGTCGCCGAGACGATGTAATACATGCCGAGGGCGACTGCCACCTGTGTGATGCACAGCAGCAGCAGCCAGGAGCGGAAGGCGCGCATGGTGTCCGGGCTTGTTAAGATCATCTCGGGGTAGTACTGCGACGGGCAGTCGACCGGCAGTGCTGAGAAGATGCGTGGCCGCCCTGCTCCACGCGAGGAGGCGACGCTGCTCTGAACGAGCACCGAGGCCGTGGCCCGTACTGCTGCAGAATCCATGTACTGCTGCGACGGCTTCCGCACGGACGGTGTGCTGTCCATCGTCGGGCCACGCACGTGAAACTTGAGCGTCGTCTACACCGTTTATACAGTCCGGCTCCGTGGGTTCGGTCGGCTCTCGTGGGGACGACCGCACGGACGTGCGAGTTAGGGAGAGTTAGGGACGTCTGTGAACGTGAACACGACGGCACAGTCCCGTCTGTGTGATCCGTGTGGAGTGGGTCCCGGCTGCCGGCTCCCCCCGGTGTTTTTGAACCGGAACCGAATCGAACGTTCGGACCGTAGTACAGCACTGTACCGGTAGCACGCGTCGCGGTGGTTGAACAAAGCGTAGAAGCGTTGAACATCAAGTCAAGTCAAGTGTCATGACTTGACTTGACTTGACTTGTGTTGACGAGGTTCGTCGAGCCGCCGGTCAAGTTTTGGATACGGAACATGCGCGGCACTGCCGCACGCGCCTCCGAAGCGCACGCATCACGAACGATCCCGCACGTTCTCTCATTCACATATAAGGTTGACCTCCTTCGCGCGCCAGATGCGAGTCTGACCGCGCTTGAGCGCGTCCTCGCCCGCAACGTGCGCTCGACGATCCATCATCATCATCGGCCGATCGGTGATTTGTGGTTTGGTGGTGATCCAGTGGTGCACTTTTACGATGACGAGAAGTGCGTTCAGGTGATAAGAGCCGCATTTCCGCCCCTCCTACCTTTCTTTCAGAACGAGGTGAGCGGTATGTACAAGGGCGACATTTGCCGAGGCGCAGCTCTGTACCAACACGGTGGTTTGTACTTTGATGTGGATATGGTGGCGAGGATGAACTCGTCGGCGCTCATCGGCCGAGACACGGAGTTCGTCACATGCATTTCCAACTCTGATAGGGTCGAGAGTTTGCGTTGGAACGTCAAGTTCTTTCAGTCATTCATCGCGGTCGCGCCTCGGCATGGGATCATGAGGCGCTACCTCGAGGCGCTGTTGCAAATGTACAATGCGGCAGTCGACACATTTGGGAGCATCAGCGACTATTTCAAGCCGCAGGTGGCCAGCCGGCGAAGTCATGACATGGGCACAATAGCGATGAAACGGGGCTATGACGTTTGGCTGCACGAAGGCGGCGACGGCAGGTGCGGCGACTCGTCGAACGTCTCAATAGCCAGACGCCGCCACTCAGTGCAACTCTGGGAGGAGCGGCCGCTCTCAACGCTTACGGGACGACGGCGGGTGCCACGTCAGGCCGGCGCAAAGCACGTGCGGCGCTGTGAGCTCGTCGTCTTTGACCCTGTCTCAGGCCAGGCGCCCTTTTACTCGCGGGTGCCGGGTACCGAGCTCTGCCCTTACTCGCGCACGAACAAGTCTTCACGGGCTCCGATGGGACCTGGCCGTCGCTTGAGTGCGGGCGCCACGGACGGCTATGTGGCGCAGCACCAACGTCGCAGCAGAAGCGGAGGCGGACGAGGGCAGCGAACTCAAGGTACAGATAAGTGATATCGGGGTACTACCGAGCATCTGATCCCACCTCGCTACAGACGCGTCTACCGGCACAGACCACACGGTACGTCAGTACAACGCACAGCCCGAGCCAACTCTTGGTTGTGAAGCAGATTCACAAAGTACTCGAGCAGCACGGGCCACACAGACACACGAATCGAATCTCGCGGCCGATTCTGCACGGGTCAGGGCGGCGCTCATATCGCCAACGTCCGCAATAGCACCGGTGACGGTACACGTCGAGGTATTAGGTAACAGCTTGTTCAGTTTACAGTGACAATTCAGAAATCTCTGAATCTGTATCTGCGCCGGTGCTCTATCGCGCACGCGGTAAGGAACACGCGGCGGACCGGCGACCGGACTTGGATGTTGGAAAAAGCAAAACGTCAGGAAAAACAAAGCACCGGTGAGTGTGCGAGTGCGTGCGCATCACTAGTAGCCCTCCGCATGCGCCACTGTGATGGGCGTCGCCACTCGCTGCGCTGCTGGCTCGTGGCTATTGTGCCGCTTATTCGTGATTAATCCGCTCTCCGGCCCTGGCACGGCAATGCGCCGCCTCTCTGCTGCTGCGAGGGCGCGACGGCGTGCGTCGAGTGCCGCCATGCCGAGGCCACGGGCTGCGCCGTCCGCCTGGGCGGCTTGCGCTCGCATACGCCGCTTGTTGGCTGCGGCGCGCGCGGCTGCCTCTTCTGCGCCGACGAGCGCGCGATCGGGCGACTCGTACCCGGGACTGTGATGCAGGCTCCTGTTTTGGATGCGCCCCTGGATAGTGACATGACCGTGCATCATGAACGGGTGCTGCGGCACGTCGCCGATGCCGCGCCGGCTGGGCGGCGGCGTGCTTGCACGGCGCGGCATCGGCGCCTCGAACGGCAGCGCCTCGCGATCGCCGTGCCGCGGCCGCAGGTCCGGGTGGAAGCCGGGGTTCGTCTCATAGCTAGGCGCACCCCACGAACCGTGCTGAGGCCACTCGGTAGGCGGCGGCTTCCGATTTTCAGGGGCCGGAGTGAAGTGGCCGCCTTTGCCGCCTGCACGCGACGAGAGCACGCCCGGCGAGCCATACCAATCTGGCTTCGCAACCTCAGATTGTGGCACCCATCGGCCAGAGGGCCCCTTGACGGAGCTCGAGTCCCGCCGCGGCGTGTGCCACGTGCGCTCAGGCTCCCAGCCGCGGCCGTCGTACGCGTTCATGTCGGGCTCCTTCCATGGCGTCGCAGGCATGAGATGTGTCGGCGAGCTGCGTTGGACGGGAAGCTGTGCTGCTCTGCGCACCCACGACACTCAGAGGTTTCCAATCACGGGACGACTCATGTCCGTTTCGCCAAATTGAATAGCGCTGTGTTGGCGTTAATCCGGACCGGCGGCTCACACACATGGGATGATCAAGGACGGACGCGCACGCAAGCAAACCCTCCGAGCCAAGACTCGGCGTCTCGGCTCAGGGGGCAGGGCCACACGACGGCGGCAAGGCGGCCGACTCTCAAGAGAGGCCACCGCGCACCGGCACAACAACCGCGACCGGTATCTGGTACCCCCTGTGGTTCCCCTATAGTATACAAGGATACCACTCTCGACTCCTCGTGCCTCGCCGGGTAAGTGAAGTTAATAATGGAGTCCTTGCAGTACATGTAGCATGTGCCCTTCGAGTTGATGGTCTCTGATGACCTCTGATGACCTCTGATGACGTCTGATTGACTCCATCATCAGTAGCATGTGCCCTTCGAGTGGTGAATCACGCAATCGGCGCACGCGGTGTAGCGGCAGCGCTCGCACACGTCGAAGGGCTCGCCCACGTCACCCTCCTCGTAGCCATTCACTTTCAGGCGCCGAAAGTCCACTTCCGTCAGACCACAGCCATCGCACGTATCCGGATAGTTACCTCTGCCGGAGCCGAGCCACTCGCGCCGTGGGCAGCCCGGAGGTAGGCCCGGCTCGAGTGGAGCACCAACAGCAAGCCTGCTTGCTGCCTGCCATCGAGGGCGGCGAAGGCGTCCCTAAGGCGGCCCCTGCCGTTCTGTCGCGATTCATTGAGGTATCGAGGAGATCCTGCAGGTTGAACCACTCACCGTAGCGCATGCACCGGCCGTTTACTCGTGCAGACTTCTGGGTTCGTAGCCATTTTCGAGGGTCACGATTCAACGCAAAGGGATTATCCAGGGGGAAAGCTTCGGACAGCTCGCGAGTATCTTGAGAGGGTAATGATGCCCACAACATTATCGTGAGCTTGCAGCTGCATTCGCCGTTGCCGGTTCTTCCCCAGTGCTGCCGCCCATGACGGCAGTAGTGAACCTCCTCCCAGTCGATTAGCGGACCGCTTGGGCGCGTACTAGTACAGAATGTGACTCGTGGTTGTGGTCCTCCGGACGGACGCCCAAGGCCACACGCCAACAACACGCCAACTTCTTGAGTTCGAAACGAACCATCGAATCGAACGTCCGCCTGACAGAAAGCGATGCTTTCGGCGCATTCTCACCGCAATCCATCCAGCACGGGCTTCCTACGGGCTTCCCCCACATCCGAGCGAGAGACAAGACGAGTTCGTTCAGCCGAGGCCGCACCGGGCATTCAGTCGGTGGATCTGGCCCCGAGGGCCAAAATGAAGCACCATCGCACTATCGGGAACTTCCTGCTCGGCGCCGTCCGACAGGTGCTCGCCTGACGTTCGGTTGCACTGACCGCACGTGTGTGCGCAGCATGCCTTGAACTCCTCGCATTGACCCCACTTGAGCTTCCACGAGCAGCTGTGACGGTTCCAATCGTCGACTTCAGTCGGATAGACGATGGCCCACTTATCGATGCACGCGTCCGGCTCCGTGCTGTGGCGATTCTGTTCAAGATACTGCCTGCGCTGCAGCCAGGTGCGGAATGCAGCCAGCGAAATGCAGCCAGCGAGTCCGAGAAGAAGCACGCTCGCAATGCAGGCTCGCAGCGCAGAAGAAAGTGGTCGCAAGCCGTGCGTTTGCTGGGGCTTATGCTGCGGCAATGCTCTGAGCTCTGGATAGGTGATGAGCAGGCTCCGCTCGTTGAAGTTCTCCTCGTCGTCAGTGGAACTGCCAGCGGTGGAACAAGTGGATAGAGCGACTGCGTTGGTCTGCATGGCCGTCGGGCGCCACGCCCTGACCTGCTCCGCGAGCGGCGCTGCGTCTCCTTGGCGCTCTCCGAGACGTTCCATGGTGTCCATGGCCAGGACATGGGCCAGGTCCATATGTGTGAAATGTGTCCTTTCGATTGAAGAGGCGTCGCGTCGAGGGACCACACCAACCAAGGACTTGATCCCCCACAGAGGCCTCTGCAAGGGGACGTAACAGTTTTCATGTTTTGCATGCTTCCCCGCGAGCGAAGAGATGCGCACGTGACCTGCGTCATGCGTCGCGCATCGAGGTTGTCGTTGACTTGTCTTGACTTTTACCGGTACAAGTATCCCGTGGGAGATTTTTGTGGTAGGAATTTCCTATGGCTCGGTGTAGGGTTATCCTCGGCGTCGCGGCGCTCTTGGCGGTCACGTGCGTTGTTGGTCTGTTACCAGCTGGCGTTGCTGTATGCAGGCTCACTTCTGAAGCAGTAGTGCGTCAAGGTCGCAGCAGATGGCCGATTTCCACCGTGCCGCTGCAACGCCGCTCTCACATGCTGAGGGCAAAGGCCGCTGCCGAGTCGTCGGGCGCGAGCACAGAGGCTCAAACAGCCGACCTGATCCGCTTTATCGTACCGACACTGGCCGCCTTGCTCTCTTCGGAGGTGATGAGTGTCGTCGACACCGCCGTCGTGGGCTCGTGCTCCGCCACAGAGCTTGCCGCGCTTGGCCCGGCAACAATGCTGGTTGACAGCTCGGCGTATCTCTTCTTCTGGCTCAATGTCGCAACCACGTCGCTCTTCGCGACCGCGCTTGCGGCTGGCGACCAGAACGAGGCCTTCAGCACGCTGAGCGACGCCTTGTATGTCGCGCTCCTCTGCGGCCTCGGCGTGAGCGTGTTCATCGCGTGCCTCGGACCAGCCACGCTGCAGCTCATCTGCGCCTCGGCACTCGAGGTGGTGCCAGCGGCGACCAGGTACCTTCGGATACGCATGTTCGGCTACCCCGCCTTTCTGGTCGGTCTCGTGCTCCAGGCTGCATGCCTCGGTGCAAAGGACTCTCTTTCGCCGCTGCTCGTGCTGCTTGTGTGCGGCGCACTGAACCTCGGGCTCGACCTCGTGCTGGTGAGAAGCTGCGGCATGGGCATCGGCGGCGCGGCCATCGCGACCCTCGCAGCCCAACTTCTGCAGACGGCCCTACTCGCCTACGTGGTACAGCGCAAGAAACGCCGAGGGGTCGCCGCCGCCGCCGCGGTCGCCACCTCTGCCTCTCCTGTGTTGGCTTCACAAGGGCCGCAATGGTTGCTGTTGCGTGGACGGCCCTCGCTCCCACGCATCCGCACCTTCCTTGCCTTCGCCGGCCCGATGGCCCTCGTCCTCATGGGAAAGATCGCTTGCTATAACTCGATGACTTGTGCGGACCGCTGGGCTTCGAACCCTTCGCACCCTACCCTTCCCCCGTCGGGCGCGCTCTGTCGGGCGCTAACCTTGATCCGCGGACGGAATATGCCCTTGCTCACTCTGAACGGGCGCACGTTCGATTCGAACCCTCGCAGTGGCCGCCTCTACGGGCGTCGCGTCGCTTGCCGCGCACCAGGTGCTCAACTCCATCTTCTTTGTTGGCTGCAAGTACGGAGACGCGATCTCACAGACGAGCCAGGCGTTCTTGCCAGCATGCTTCCCCAGTGGCGCGGCCACAGGTCTCCAAGGGTCCGGATCCCCCACCAAGGCGTCGACGGCCGTGCTCCCTCCCGCCGCTGCGCGGCGGCTGAGCCGGCGCCTGCTGCGCCTTTCCATCTCTATGGGCGCCTTCGTCTCCACCGCCGCATACCTCGTCACCACGCGCCTGTCCACACTATTCACTTCAGATGTGTCGGTGACCGCGCAAGTGCTGCGCTGTGCGTCGCTCCTGTTTGTGGCGCTGCTATTGCACCCGCCAACGATGGCCTCCGAGGGCCTCCTCATCGGATCGCTCGAGGTGCGCTTCCTCGCCAAGTCCTATGCGGCGAACGTGGCTATCTTCCTCACGGCGCTGTATGTGGTCAGCAAGCGGCAGCTGGGGCTATTGGCCGTGTGGGCGACGCTGGCCATGTTCCAGCTTGTGCGCCTCGGCACCTTCACGATGCGCCTCAAGCGCACGCGCCTCGCCTTCGCCGGGGCTGGCGTGAAGGACGACAACTGATAACATGTAAAGCAGCATGGGATGGAACATACACCAAACATGTGGCAATCGGAAGGCATGTCCGAAGAGCAGAGCTCCAGAGAGAGAAAGAGTGCCAGAAGTGCTTTCTCATACATTGTACTGATGCATGCATACATGTAAACATGAGAAACGCACACCAAAAGAGTGTTTTCCACACCTTTCGAGGAGCTTTTTCGATGCGTGTTTGGCGTCGCAAAAAGGCACGGCGGCAGGTGCGCGCCGCGCCGTAAGATGAATCCGACGCGGGGGCGCACAACCCGAACGCCGGGTGGCACCGGCGGGCGAATAAAGGCAAGAGAGGTCGGCGACCTAAGCAAGCAAACGACTCCAACGTCGAGCTTCCTGCGCGTAAAGATCACCCGCGACAGCAAGCCAACGACGCCAGAGTCGAGCTTCCGCACTAGACCGACGCGCTCACCAGTGTCACCATCATCTGCCTTGCTCTCGAAGGGCCGGACGTCCCTCGAGCCCGTCTCCGAGGAGGGCAATAGCGCGAGTCATGAATGGTCTGGGCTCTCGGGGTTCTCGGGCAGCCGTTCGGCTTCGCCTGGCTCGGAGACCCACACGAATAATGGGTGCTACCTCTCGCCGGCGAGCCTCCGGCCCCTCGCCGCTGCGCTCGAGGCGGCTCTGGACGCGCCGGATGCGGACCGCGTGATGGAGATGGCTCACGTTCAAATGGAAGCAGCTCTGCATCGTGAGGTGGATCGCGCGAAGCGTATCGAGCTGGCGTCGCTCCGCGAATTCGCTCAGCGTAAGACCTTCGCGGCCAAGGAGGAGGCCACACGCCACGTTGAAGCAACGTACAAGCGCATCCTGACCGAGCAGAGGGCCATTCGCGAGGAGCTCGAAGCGGAACTCGCGAGCGTGCGGGCCATCGCTGCGAATGTGACCGAGGCACAGGCGGCCGTTGAAAAGGCACGGCTCGAGGCGCAGGAGGCGCGCGACGAGAAGCTCGCGATGAAGCAGGTCGCATCTGCGCTGGCGGCGCGTGCACGCGAGGTCCTCTCGTCACACCAGGAAGGTCTGAACGCGGTTCGTCAATATAGCGATTCGCTCGAGACTGCGCTTCTGCAGGTCGAGGATGAAAAGACGGCGATGGTCCAGGGCGCGGCCGCAGTGACGGCGACCGAGGTGGCCGCCGTAGGAATGCTTGCCTCCAGAAAGATCGCCGAGCAGCGCATGGCGTCGCTGCAGGCCATCCTGAAGGCCGAGGAGCAGACACGCGCCGCACAGCTCGAGGCCGAGCTCTTGCGTTGCGAGGTGGCCAAGGCTGCTTCGTTCGCGGCCGACGCGGAGGCGGCACGCTTCGAGTCGCTCGCGCTGCTCGAGGCGTCCAAATCCAAGGAGGCCGTGTTGCAGATTACGAGCGATGCGGAGCGGCGCGTGGAGCGGGCCCAGAAGGACTTTGAGCTCAGCCGAGCTGACTTTCAAATGCGTTTGGACGCAGAGCGGCGACTATCAGCTTGTGGGTTGCGCGAGGCCGAGGCGCAAGTCCGAGCCGCGCTGGCCGAGGGGAGCGCGGCAACGGCGGCGGCGGCCGCCAAGGAAGCTGAGACGAAGAGCACGGTCTTGGCGGAGCGTGCGACGACAGAGAGAGAGCGGCGCGAGGTGGAGAGAGCGAAGTGGGAGATCGCGTCGCGTATCGAGGCAGTCACCACCGCGGCGCGCATCAATCGTGAGGCAGCGGCCGCGCGTGCCGCAGCTACGCTCGAGCGCACGAACACGGAGGCTGGGGCGCGCGCGACGGCCGCGGCGGCGCAGTCGGAGGCAAGGCTGGAGTACGCACGCGTGGAGGCGAAGACGTTACTGGAGGCGGAGCGCGCGATCGATCGGTTTGGAGTGGCGTCGTCGGAGGCCAGGCACGAGCTCTTACGGCAGGCGGCCGAGGCAGAGGCGTCGGCCAAGCTCGCTGCCAGGCTGGCGGAGGCGGACGCGAGCCAAAAGGCGGCCAAGGCTGGGGCTGAGGCCCGCCACGAGTGGTCTACGACTATCCTCAAGGCGGCGCGACACGAGGCGGCCGCCGCCTTGAAGGTGGCTGAAGTGTTCGAGAGCACCTTGCAAGCGACGGGCAACGCCAAGCTTGGGGCGGAGAAGAAGATTTCCGAGACGCGCGGCATCTACAAGCAGGCGCGCGACGACGCCGAGGCACTCAAGAATGAGGCGACGGAGAAGCTACGGCTGATGACGGAGCAGATTCGTAAAGCGCTCAAGACCGAGGAGTCCGAGGTGGCCATCATCGGCGCAAAGGCACAGGAGGTCGCGAAGCAGTTTGCGGCCTCCCAGCTCGCTCTTGAGACGAAGCGCGCGGCCGAGGTGCGTGAGGTGGAGCAGGCGCGCGACGCGGCGCTCTTGCACGCGGCCGCGGCGCTCCGGATGCGCACAGAGGCGACGGACGCAGAGTGCAATGCGCTCTGTGAGCAGGCACTAGCCAAGTGGCACGCAGCCAACGCAGAGGCGGAAGAGATGGAGAGCGCTGCGGTGGCAACCATGGCACTCGCCAGTGCCTCCAGCGGCGGCGCCGAGGCAGATGATGGTGCTGCCGTGGCCTCTGAGATCGTCACGATGGCAGCGCATGCCGCCGAGGCAGCCACTGCCAAGGCCAAGGCGGCGGCTGCGCTCGTCACGGCGCTCGAAGAAGTGGGCACGGCGCAGGCGGCGAGGGACCGGGCCTCGAGGGACCGTCAGATGGAGCAAGCTGCCATCAAGGCGAGCCTCGACGCTGCAGCGAAGAAGGCCGAGGCAGATCGGGAGGAGATCTATAGATCACTGCAAGCGGAAGCGACCGATGCGGACCATGTGCGTTCGCAGCAGGGGAGGCGATTCGAGGAGCAACGCAGGATGGCGAGCTCCGCAGCCCGCGAGAAGAGACAACTCATGGAGGCAGCTGTAGAGAGCGCATCGCAGGCGCAGGCGCATGCCGCCGTTGCTGCGCGTGAAGCCAAGGTGCGGATGCAGGAGGATATGGCCCGGATCGAACAGCAACAAGCCAAGGAGGCAGCTAACCTCGAGGCCGCGCAGAAGGAGCTCGCTCGTGTGCAGGAGGTCGCACGGCAGGCGGCCGAGGCAGCGCTGGAGCGCAAGCGCATGATGGCGCGCAAGGTTGAGGCGGAGGTGCAGCGCCGGCGGGTAGAGCAAGCGAGGGCGGTGCAGCAAGAGGAGGCGATTGGGCGGCGGCGCGGCGGGCGCGTCTTTCTCGACTCGATGCACAATAACTCGGCGCTCAACGTCTAAAGGCGTGAGCGCGAGCGCGCAAACTTTGGTAAGGGCTTAGGTTAGACCCGAGCCCCTTAACTCTCAACTTAGGCAACAGCAGCGGGGCTCGTGCCATCGATGGCTCGTGCGCACGGGTATTCCGTTATCTCGCCGATGGTTGATCATGAGCAGCCGCGAAGGGCGCCGCCGCGCCAGAGCGCGCACGGCGAGCAGTTAAGTCTGGAAGGTTTTCCCTTCGCTTAGGTTCAGGTTAACGTATCCGACTACAAGGTGGTCACGGAGTAAAACCCGAGTCTAAAGTCTATAAAGCGGAGCAACCGCTCGAGCGCGGCACGGGTGCAGCCGTCGGGCAAGCTACCCGCGTTTGTACAGCACAGCTCGGTGCACAGGCCGCCCCTCAAGCTGATGGGTGCGCTCTGTCTCCGAAGCCCACGGCATCGACCGGCTCGCCTGCCAGATGGCGCCGTCGGCGTGCTCTCCACCGGCTGCCCTCCAGAGTTGCTGTCGTCGCGGGAGCGTGATCGAAGCCGCGAGCGCTGCGCCGCCCGTACCGCCCGCGCCGCCCGTGCCGCCCGCGCCGTTGGCGGCCGGTTCGAGGTCGTTCGCGCGCGCGTTCCGGAGGAGCGTGAGGGCGACATCCTCAACATTCGAGGCCAAGAAGAGCTGCCCGCCAGGCGCGAGGATCTCCGCGATCTCCGCGAAGATGGCCGCATGGCCGAGGAAGGAGGGATCCGCCACTGTGGTGGGCAGCTGCGCGTTACCGCTCGCGAGCGTGGGAGGAACGGGGGCGGTTGGAGCGGCGGCCGGCTCGCCCACCGCTGCGTTCTTTCCCGAGGAGGCCGAGTCCACATCAGAGTCCACATCGGCATCGGCCTGCTGCTGCAGCTGCGCGTACGGCGTGGGGCACGAGAGGATGACGCGGTGGCAGCCGCCTGGGTAGCGCCGCGCTGCCCGGAGTACCGCGCGCACGTCGGCACGCACGAAATGGCAATGATCCGTGGCGCCCCAGCGAGCACTGACGCCGCGTGCGAAGGCGACGCCTGCACCCGAAAGGTCACACCCAAGAACATTGTCTCCAGCCCAGGCAGCGGACGATGCGTAGACCAGCGGGCCGCAGCCGAAGCCGCAGCCCAGGTCTATGGTGAGCGGACGGGACGGGTCGCCAAAGAGGGCGTCCAGACGTTCTTCCGAGGCGCTCGAGCCCCAGTCAGTGTCGAACAAGCCCTCGGCGCTCGCACTCGCCTGCTTGGTAAGCCGAGCAGAGGCGCGAAAGACCCAGCGCGCCGCGGCCTCAGAGGTCGCGAGCGAAAAGTTGCCACTTCCGAGCGCGCTAGCCACGTCCATAAAGCCAGACTCCGCACGCTCGCTGAGAATCTCGCCAAGCAAGTCAAAGAGTCCCAGGGGGGAGCGGCAGCCAGCGGCGGCGGCTCGCTCGCCTAGCTGGGCGAGGGTCACCGAGGTGCACGACCGCCTTCGGCCCCATTTTCTGACCTCCGATGTCGCGTGCTCGGTGAGCTCAGAGAAGAGCCATGGATCCTGAGCGCCGGCAAGTGCCAAGTTGAGAGCGGCATCAACAGGCTTGCGCCCGCGCAGGTCAGCCTCGATGCACCGCCGCGGCATGCGCAGGCGCGCATCGATAGCAGCTACAGCCTCATCACGCGTGACGATGTCCGCATCGGCGGCCGCGGCGCGAGCGTGGTTGGACAGATCGAGCAGTGAGATGTATGTCATGTTGGTTCAACTCTGGCGACGCGTTGCGGACCCAGGGGTCGTCACGAGAGCGGAAATCGAATTCTAAGTTTGGAAAACTTCGACGAACGACCGATCCACGGCTCTCCCCGGCGAGAGACCGTGTGGGAGTCTGCCACGTGTTTCGAGATTTCATGAAAATCTCGCGGGGCCCGGGGTCAAATACCTCATCAGGGCAAAAATAACCTCGCGGCAATTACGATGTCGGAGAACCAGGGGCACGCCGTCGCCCTCGCCGCGTACACCGCGGGTCTGGCCTCGTGTTTCGGGATTTCGCACATAGCACCGATTCACAACTTCCTCCACCGCCACTCCCCCACCTTTTATCCGTACCTCAACGTGATTCTGCCGTGCGGGCGGGCAATCTTTCTCTTGCTCCTCGCCGAGAGAGGAGCAAGGATTTTCGAACAACAACAGCAGCAGCGGTTGCAGAGCGAGCAGCCGCAGCAGTGAGAGCATGGGAAGTATCCCACGCTCGACCGTGGAACTTTCCGCGCTCAGCTGCACAGCTACAATGCTCAGGTCACCGCGGTCACCGCGGCCACTACGGCGTCTGCAACTGCCGGGGCCCTACAGCGAATTGCACGGCGCCGTGCGGCGAAAGTGGCTAGGAATGGCCGCGGAAGCATTCGAAGACATCGAGGCACAGATTCATTCTGGGCCTCGATGTCGGCTGCGGATTGCTGTGGCCGCGATTGCCGTCTTCGCTGCCTTTGTGGTAGTGTCGGCGGCCGTCTCCAGCGTCGCGAGTCTCTCACGTGTGGATGGCGTCGTGTTCGTGGCCGCGGCCGCCGCCAATGCTGCGAACGCGACATGCGCTCCGATCGTCGCCTTCGACCGGCCGCTGTTGTTGCGAACGCGTGCAGGCGATGTGCATACGATTTCCCCGCTACCGTCCGGGGGCTCAAGCGCCTACGAGTACGCGTACCAGCATGCGCTTCTGATGCTACCGCCCCCTTGCGTGCGCGCCCACCGACTGGTGCCGAATGTGGCCGAGCGGCCCGACCAGAAGACGCTCTGGGCGGGCCGGCTCTCGGAGCTGCCCGCAGCCCTCGGCCGCACCGCCCCGGGCGCTGGGGTCAGCACGCCTGCTCTGGAGGCGCTCGGCCTCTGTGGATGTGGCTTCGTCCTCTTTTTGCACGGCAGTGCCGGCCTCACGTATGACAATTGGCGGTATGTGACCATGATGGCTGCTGAGGGATTCGTGGTCCTCGCTCCCGATTCGATGGCGGCTCCGGCGGAGCTGCGGCTGCGGCATCGTGCGCTAGTACCTGACCTCGCTTCGTCACTCGCGCGCAACGACTCGCTGTACCGCTGGTGGTGCGACGACAACGTCTATGCCGATGCCGGCTGCACCTCGTTCACCGCGGGCAGCGCGGGCGGCGGCTGGCCCCTCTGCTACACGTCCAGTGCGGCGGAGATCCTCGCCTACCCGGATGCGTGGCGCTCGTACTATGCACGCGTCTTTGAGTTGAGAAGGCGCGAGGTGGATTGGGCCCTCCAACGCCTTGAGTCGGAGGCACCCACATGCTTCTGGGGGGCACGGCGCCTCATCCTGGCCGGCTCGAGCGAAGGGGCGATGGTGGCCGCGCGGCTGTTCCACGCGCGGCTCCACGCGCGGCTGAGCGGTCTACTGCTACTCCAGTGGTCGTGTGAGTCAAACTACTACGTGCCGTGTGCACGCGAGGCGGCCTTTTGTGAGGGAGCATGCCCGGCCAGCATGCCCGTGCTCGCCGTGATCGCGGAGCAAGATCCTTTCTTCTCGGCGACGAACGCGGACTCGATCGCCACAAAGGTCGCGCGAGCCCAGGGCTACTCGCTCACGGGCGACTGCGCGGCGCAGTTTGGGCGTCAGCGGCTGGAGCGCGCTGTGTCGATCGTCATTCCACAGCACGGCCTCGCGCAGCACGGACTCACTGAGGCTGTGCCGAACCTGATGCGGGCGCTGCTTGGCCAGTTCCTGAGCGCGCCCGAGCAGGTAGCCTCGATGGAGGTCGTCGGACCCGAGGCTGGGTTGTGCGCTCGAGAGGAGGACGACGAGGAGGAGGAGGACGAGGCATCACCGATGCGACGGCGATGGAGTTGTGAGGAGATCGGGAACGAACCGTTACAGCCGCTGGTCAGCATCACGCCGTGCAGCTCCTGGCAGGGGGCGCAGGCGCACGAAGAGTATTATTCTGGGGGACCGCGCGTGGCCTGTGCGGTGTGACCCCTGTGGTGTCTTGTGTCTAGTTATCTCGAATCTCGAGGCGCGATCTCGTAACGATCTCGTCGCGTCCCACAGTGCGGGACCGGACACGCAAATGATCGGCGTATCCGATCCTATCCTATGCGGCGCGGGTACCGGGTTGGACGCGTCGGGGTGTCACGCTTCGCTTCTCTTCCGACTTCGTCTTTCTTCCTGCGTCAACCGCGCATGCATTCATTTCTTAATTCTTATAGCGGCGCCCCGCACCCCCGCCGCGGTGACTGTGGTTCTGATATCCTCATGAAAGCGTGCCTCAACCCTCATATGTACAAAACTCAAAAGCGCACTTGCATATGCAGCTGTTTGTGTCGACCCGTTTAAACAGACTCTGCGAATGTGGGTGTGTCTGGCCGAGAGGGGGCCTGAAACGAACGAACGAACGAGTGACCGCGTAAGAAGCCCCGGCGACGTGATCCAACACGTGATCCCCAGCTGAAGACGAACAACTCGAGCACCTGAACTCAGTTTCGCGAATGCATCGATTCGCGCTCCCGATCGTGCGTGCGGGCGCCTCCCGGCTGCCGTCGCTGCACCGTGTAACATCGCTGCTGCTCCATTCGACGACCGGGGCGCTGCGCACGTCCTCGCGCTGTATGGCAATGGGCTCGCATGGCTCTGCTGCGGCACGCGACCACAAAACTGACAGCGTGGCCAACTCTTCGAGCGGAGGAAGCGGTAGCGGTAGTGGTGGCAGCAATAGCGGCGGCGGGTCATCTTGGGTCAATCCGCTCGCCACGCCCAAGGGTGACTCGCTCAAGAAGTACAGCACCAACCTGACCGAGCTCGCCCGGGCTGGGAAGCTTGACCCGGTGATCGGCCGCGACGAGGAAATCCGCCGGACGATCCAGGTGCTCGCGCGGCGTCGCAAGAACAACCCGGTGCTCATTGGCGAGCCGGGCGTCGGAAAGACCGCCGTCGTGGAGGGGCTCGCGCAGCGCATCGTCGACAAGGACGTGCCAGAGTCACTGCGCGACTGTCAGGTCGTCTCATTAGACGTGGGTGCGCTGATCGCGGGCGCCAAGTACCGCGGCGAGTTCGAGGAGCGTCTGAAGGCGGTGCTACGCGACGTGAGCGACTCGAACGGCCAGACCATCCTCTTCATCGACGAGTTGCACACGGTGGTGGGCGCAGGCGCTGCCGAAGGGTCCATGGACGCGTCGAACCTTCTCAAACCTCCATTGGCTCGCGGCGAGCTCTCGTGCGTGGGCGCGACGACGCTGGCTGAGTACCGGCTGATTGAGAAGGACGCGGCGCTCGCCCGCCGCTTCCAGCCCGTCCTCGTGCCAGAGCCGACCCCAGCCCAATCGCTGACTATCCTACGCGGGCTCAAGGAGAAGTACCAGGCCCACCACGGCGTGCACATCACTGATGGTGCGCTGCTGGCGGCCGTGCAGATGGCGCCTTGCATGCACGCGCTCACCATGGCGCCTCCACGTTTCCACAGGTGCTCTGCTGGCGGCCGTGCAGATGGCGCATCGTTACCTGACGGAGCGCAAGCTGCCTGACAAGGCCATTGATCTGCTCGACGAGGCGGCGAGTCGGCTGCGCATGCAGCAGGAATCGAAGCCCGAGCCGATCGCTGACATGGAGCGGCAGGTGCTCGATCTCCAGATTGAGCTCGCATCTCTCGAGAAGGAGATTGGGAGTGCCGCGGCGACGCGCCGTCGCGAGCTGCAGGCGGACTTGCATGCGAAGCAGGCGAAGGCGGAGAGCGCGAATGCACAGTGGACGACCGAGCGACGCGCCCTCGAGCAGCGCAAGACGGCGCGCCAGCGGCTGGAGCAGGCACGCAAAGACCTCGCCGCCGCCGAGCGTGACGGCAACTTCGCAAAGGCGGGAGAGCTCTTGCATGCAGTGGTGCCGCGGCTCGAGAGAGAGCTTGAGCAGTGGGAAGGGGCCGCGGCTAAAGGTGGCACCGGAGCTGGCGAGGCCGGCGGCGAGGGTGGTGGCATGCTGTCGGAGCAGGTGACGTCCGCTCACATCGCCGCGGTGGTGTCCAAGATGACCGGGATCCCGACGACGCAGCTCGACATGAGCGAGCGCGACAAGCTCCTGCAGCTCGAGGCGAAGCTCGCGCAGACTGTGGTTGGGCAAGACCACGCGCTCCGCGTCATCGCTGACGCGGTGCGCGTCTCGCGCGCGGGGCTGCAGAACCCCGACAGACCTCTCGGCGTCTTCCTGTTAGTCGGCCCAACCGGCGTAGGTAAGACGCAGCTATGCAAGGCGCTCGCGGGTCAGCTCTTCGACTCCGAGGAGGCCGTGACGCGCATCGACATGTCCGAGTACTCGGAGCGCCACTCGGTCTCGAGGCTCGTGGGCGCGCCTCCCGGGTACGTTGATGGCCACGGATGACCTGCCTTGCATGCAAGCGCTCACCACAGCGCCCTCGCCCCACTGGGACTCTTCGGAGGCACCTTGATTGCCACTGATGACCTGCCTTGCATGCAAGCGCTCACCACAGCGCCCTCGCCCCACTGGGACTCTTCGGAGGCACCTTGATTGCCACTGATGACCTGCCTTGCATGCAAGCGCTCACCACAGCACCATCGCCCCACTGGGACTCCTCGCAGGTACGTGGGGTACGAGGAGGGGGGGCAACTCACTGAGGCAGTGCGCCGCAAGCCTTACTCGGTCGTGCTGCTCGACGAGTTTGAAAAGGCGCACAAGGAGGTGGCGACACTGCTGCTGCAGCTGATGGACGAGGGGCAGCTGACTGACTCTCAGGGCAAGCGTGTGGACTTTCGGTCGACGATCGTCATGATGACGAGCAATCTGGGTGCGGACGCTCTCGCGGGCCTCTCCGAGGGTCAGCCGTCCGAGAAAGCTCGACCGCAGGTGATGGAGGCGGTGGCCAAGCATCTACCGCCCGAGTTCGTCAACCGACTCGACCAGATCGTCCTCTTCGATCGGCTCGACCGCAAGCAGATTGCACGCATCGCGAAGCTCGAGGTCGACAAGGTGGCCGGTCGTCTCGACGAGAGAGGGCTCGAGCTACACGTGTCCGAGGGGGCCGTGCACTGGCTCGCGGCCGCCGGGTACGATCCCGCGTACGGCGCGCGCCCCGTCGCGCGCGCCGTACGCCAGCACATGCTCAACCCTCTCGCGCGCGCGATGCTTGCGCACGAGACGGCCGGAGGAAACAGCGGCAGCAAGCGCGGCGGGAGTACCGAGGAGCTTCATGTGGTGGTGGACGCGCCGGTCACGCACACCAAGGACGGCACGCTGCGCATTCGGGTGCTGCCCGAGGCCGAGGTTGAGCAGGCACTGAAGGGCGACACTTGGGCCGTGTGAACAGTGTTATAGCGGGATGTTAACGTGTAAAACGGAGGTCGGGCACGGTGCGAGTGGCGACGCGCGCGACACGAGAGCAGCAGCAGGTCGGTTGGCACGCAGCGCACGCAGTCCACACGCCACCGACGTGACACTCCAGCGCCGGACCAGTCCACGGTTTGAGAGCATTGACGGATAATGAGTTTCCAGATCGGATTCCGCCCCACCGGGCCGCGGACCCGAACACCACCCTCGACGTGTCGCGCGACGACGTTCCGTCATGCGGGCGGTTCCGAAGGTGGATACTACACATGGTACATCTCTAGGACCGTGCTGCTGCTAACTGGCGGGGCCGCCGCCTCAAGCCCTCATCAGAACACCGACGAACTCGCCGTACTCAATGGTGCCCGAGTTATCGCGATCGGCCTCACTCCATACCTCCTCCACCTGAGTAGGCGTGAGCGGCTGGCCGAGCGTTGTGAGGATTTTCACGAGCTCTGCCTTTGTGATGGTACCACTCCTGTCCTGGTCGAAGCAGCGGAAGGCGGCCTTGAGTTCCTCCTCTTCATTGGACTCCCTCATCTTCTTCTTCATCATTCCGCAGAACTCGTCAAAGTCGATCTCGCCGTCGCCGCTCTCATCAACCTCCGCGACCATCTGCTTCACCTGCGCATCTGTCGGGGTCTCGCCGAGCGAGCGCATGACGGTGCCGAGCTCGTCGGCGCTGATCGAACCGGAGCCGTCCTTGTCGAAGAGCGCAAAGGCACTCTTGAACGACTCGAGCGCCACGTCATCGAGCATCGGGTCGGGGCGTGGGTACGGGTCGGGTTGTCCGAGGCGCTTGGCCTTGCGCTGCAAGAACTTGCGCTGGATGGCAAAGGCGGCGGCGTTCACGTCGGGTTTGACGAGCTCGATCGGTTTGTCGTCGCCGCCGCCCTCTTCGATCTTGTCAATCTGCCGAATCATCACGAACCAGTCCTCACCACTCGGCTCGCCGCTGTTCGTCACGAAGAACGCCTTGGCGAGCATCTCCGTACGAAGCAGCGACTGCGCGTTGGCCACGCGCCACTCGCGGACCGCCTGCTCTTGCACCATGGCAAAGGTGTTGCCCATCATGGCAATGAGCAGGTTGAGCAGCAGAATCAGCGCCATGATCAGATACATGAAGAGGAAGAGCACATAGAAGGCGAACTCGATCATCTGCGCCGTGTTGAAGTTCTGGAAGCCTCCCATGTGCACCTCGGGTGTCTCACCGAGGAGGGCGAGCTCGACGAGCGCCTGCACGGCGGCCGAGAGCGAGTTGAATTCGGGCGAGTTCATCGGCTTGAACACGTCGCCCGTGCGTGGGTAGCAGATGTACATAGCGAAGCCGTAGTTGATGAAGACGATCACGAAGACCTGCATGAACTTGGCGATGTCGTTGCCGAGCATCTTGTTAATCGTGATGAAGAGCACGCCGAGCTCCTGGTTGGGGTTGACGAGCGCCAAGAAAAAGTACTGCATCTCGATGAGCAGGCCGAGCGACATGAAGATCCAGATCGGGAAGATGTCGTCCTCGCCGCTCGTGCCTGCTTTGGACACTGCCGCGCCGGCGGCCCCTTGGAGCAAGCGACCGCTCTGGTCCAAGTCGGGGCCCCAGACCATCTCTTCAGTGATGCCAGCCGGCTTGTAGCCCATGATGAGGGCGATGCAGGCGACGGCGGTCAGGGCGCAGCCAATCACCTTCGTGGTCACCATGTGCGAGCTCGCCCAGATTGAGAACTGCGCCAACTTATCGCTGGGTGGCCCCTGGTAGCCAGACCACCACATGATCGCCGAGCGAACGTCCTCCTCCAGGCAAGGGCCCATCGTGAGCAGAGTGCAGATGGGCAGCCACGTCTGCTGTAGCGCCACCACGGGCGCCTCCTTGAGCCAGAGCGCGTTCGTCACGAGTGGCACGAGGTACACGAGGTCGAGCAGACGGTGCACCACCCACATGCGCTGCCCAAAGCGCTCCCACTTCTCCTCAAAAAGCTTGTGCAGGAAGCCTTCCCGGAATTCGTCCAGCAGCATCTCCTGAGTCACGACCTTGGCGTCGAAGCGGCCGATGAGCTCGAGCACCTCGCCGCCCTGGCCCGAGGCGGAGTCGATGCCGTTCAGGTTGATCCGGAACTGCGTCACCGGCCCCCACTTCCACAGGATCGACGAGTACGTCGGCCGGCGCATGATGTGGTCGAAGACGTCGTGCAGGCCTAGCTGGCACGCGAGCTGCAGCGGCGTGAGGCCCGAGCCATAGCGCGCGAGGCACTCGGGCACGTTGCCGATGCCGCTCTTGAGCTTCTCGTCGCCCTTGAGCGTCTCGTTGAGCCCGAGCTCGGGCAAATCTACCAGGAAGTCGTACATGGACGCGAAGCCGTTACACACGGCCGCATGCATCGGTGAGAAGCCCGACTTCACGCATAGCTGGTCGGGCGCGTTCAGGTCGATGCTGCCGCGCACCTTGTTGTCCTTGGCGAGCGACAGGTACGTGGCGACCGCGCGCCGCATGCAAAAGGATGCGGCGTACGCGATCGGCGTGCCACCGTATTGGTTCATCGGCGGGCCAGAGAAGAAGACGCCCATCGCTTGCGAGCTGAAGGCCTCCTTGATCTGCTCGCGCGAGAGCAGCTCGTGGGCCATCTTGATCAGGTCGACCAGCGTGTCCTCCTGCGAGTTCACCGCGAGCACGTGGAAGGCGTTCTCTCCGACGAAGAAGCCGGGCAGGTGCGGCACTGCGATCATCTCGGGCCACCTCTTGTAGATGCCCATGCAGCAGTCGAGGGCGGCCTGGTTGTTGGACACCATCATGGCGAGCACCGAGTTCGCGCCTGACCAGTCGGGCAGCTTGAGCACGTCGCGCTCGAGATGCGAATCGGCGATTGTGAAAAAGACGAGCTTGAGCAGCTCCAGATACGCGCCTTCGAGAACGTCAAACTTCTTCTTGTTCGCCGCGACCGCGCTGGTCACGAGCGAGAGGAAGCCCTTGGAGGGAGCCGCTGGCGTCTTCCACACCACCTTGGGGAAGGTGTAAAGGTTGCAGCTGCCCGGCCGCAGCGAGACGGCCACGTCGCATTTGAGGTCTGTGTCCCACAACGTCGCCGTGATCGGCTCATCCCACGAGAGGGTATGCTGGCTCGTCATGTCCCACTTGATCCTCGTTAACTTGCCTCGAGGCAGCGCACGCGGCAGCTCAAATTCGAGGACCTGGATGGGATCCGGTCCAGTCGGCGTCGCATTGAACCCATGGGCGAGCCTCGGGTGCTTTTTGAAGATCTGCAAGCACGTCCAGAAGTAGTCCGGCGCTTCGCGGAACGAGTCCACGAGCAGCACCTGCGCAGGTAGCGGCGGCAATGCGGTGCTGCGGCGTGAGCACGGCACTGGCGGTGCGAGCATCGCGAGGCGTGTGCGGCAGCGCAGGCGGCAAAGGGCTTTCACCATTTCTGCTTTTGGTCGCGGCCGCAGCCGGTGGCAAAATACACAGTGCGGAACCGTTTCGTCCGATACTTCCAAGCGAATGGTCTTCCGAGCCCACAACCTGGACTCTCTGACCTAGGGCCCGTGAAAACCTGGACTCTCTGACTGTCCCGTGTCTTCCACAGGCAACTATGGCGGCCCTCGCGAAAAGGCTGCCGCGCACTGTTCTGCCGCCGCTTTCGCGCGCGATGTGGGGCGCGGTGGAGCCCGCCGCGCAGTCGCTCATCGTGCCGCTCTCCAACTACTCCGAGCCGCCCGTGATGACCAAGGCCGGCGCGCCCGCCAAGGTGACGACGCTCGCGAACGGCTTCAAGGTCGCGTCATGCGAGATGACGGGGCCGGCGACGACGGTGGGGGTGTACGTTGAGACGGGCAGCAAATTCGACTCGGTCCCGGGCACCGCGCACGTGCTGCAGCACATGGCCTTCAAGAGCTCGACCTCGAAGTCGGCGCTCATGATGGTGCGCGATGCCGAGATGATGGGTGCGGCGGTGTCGTGCACGACGGGGCGCGAGAACATGGTGTACCAGGTGGACACGCTCACCGCGTCCGTCCCCGCGGCAGTCGCCATGCTCGCCGAGACCACGCTCCGGCCGAAGCTCCTCGCGTGGGAGCTCCAGGAGGCGGGCAGCACGGTTGAGGCGGAGGCGAGCAGCATGAAGGCAAACCACATGGCGCTGGTGCAGGAGCTGATGCACCCGGCCGCGTACGGCGCGGCGAGCCCGCTCGGCAAGCCGCTCATGGCCAAGCCGTCCAGCCTCGGCGACGTCGACCCCTCGGTCCTCGGCGCCTTCGTGAGCACGCAGTTCGTGCCCGAGAAGATGGTGCTCGCCGCCGCAGGCTACGACCACGACGAGCTCGTGAGCCTCGCAAAGAAGTACTTTGGCGGGCTGCCCAAGGGCGGCGCGGCCGCGGCGCCCCCCAAGGACAGCTACGTCGGCGGCGAGGTTCGGCTTCTGCAGGAGGAGCCCGTCACGCACTTTGCCATCGGATTCGAGGGGACCGGATGGAAAGGTGCGGACCTCGTCCCCCTGTGTGTGCTCAACACGCTCATGGGCGGCGGCACGTCCTTCTCGGCGGGCGGCCCGGGCAAGGGCATGTATACGCGCCTCTACCAGAACGTGCTCAACCGCCTCCCCTTCGTGCAGGCTGCCTCGGTCTTCAACTCGTTCTACAACGAGACCGGCGTCTTCGGCGTGTACGGTGCGGCGCCTGCCTCGGAGATGGGCTCGCTCGTCTCGGCGCTCCTCGACGAGCTCAAGAAGATGAAGGGCGCGATCTCGGCGGAGGAGCTCGCGCGCGCCAAGATGCAGCTCAAGGCCTCGCTCCTCATGAACCTCGAGTCGCGCCCCGTCCTCTTCGAGGACATCGGCCGGCAGGTACTCACATACGGCGCGCGCACTGAGCCGGAGGCGCTCGTGAAGCAAATCGAGGCCGTTACTGCCGCGGACCTCACCAAGGTGGCGACCAAGCTGCTCAAGTCGCCGCCGTCGGTCGTCGTCGTCGGCGACACCACCGCCGTGCCCCGCTACGATATCATCGCCAAAGCGCTCGCCTAAGGCGCACACGCCGTCGAGCGACCCGGCGTGTCATGGGGACGGGGGCAGAGGGGCCTGAGCGCGGCAGTGGCTGGGCACGGGCGTGACGATGAACGAGCGATGAGGCATCTTTGGGGGCGGGGGGGGCGGGAGGAGGGCTGAACTGCATGGCATCAGGCGAGGGGTGGTCGGGGAGTGCGCGAGCCGGAAGGCACTGCGCTTAGTATTTGCGGCTGCGCTTGCAGCTCGAACTGCGGGGCGGCCTGGATCAGGGGACCGTACTGGGCAGAGAATTCGTCCGGAATCATGTACGCTGCCCGGTGATCGGCGCCGCACGCGCACGGCACTCTCGACTCTGCAGCGGTGTTGGCCGTTTATTTGCGTTGATTTGCAAAGTAACGCGGTCGCGCCGGCGTGGTGCGCGCCTGCACCAGTAGCGCCGGTATTTTTATGCCGGCGGTTCGTGTTTTTCACAGCAGCTGGAGCAATGGGAGGGGAATGCACCCTGACGTCATATCACATTGCATATGTTATGCTCGACAGACGTGGCCGATGTGGGCTTGGCCGCCCACTTTCTTGGCGATGACACATTTCGGCTCAGCGTGTGCATAGTGGCTCTGAGCGGCGACGCACGCCATCTAGCTCTCGCGCGCGGCCACCAGGTGCTTCTGTTGCCGCAGCCACAGCCGCTGGCGGTGCACGATGAGGTCCGCAGCATGTGTTGGCTCGTGCCCACGGGCCACGGACGCGACGTGCTTATGATCGGCTGCGTGTCCGGCAAGCTGATGGCATTTTCAGCCTTGGGAGCGCTGCTGTGGACTCACACGTTGAACGCGACGCCGCTCGTGCAGTTGCAGCCAGCGCACACGGACGACGACGACTGCCCAGAGCTGTTGTGCCTGCACGAAACCCACGTCGTGGCGTGCTACGCCGGCGCCCTGGGCCGCGCACTCGCTGGCCGACGCGCCGCATTCGACAACCACAAATTGCCTGCGGAGGCGGTCGGCTGCCACTCCCTCGTCTGCTGTGGCCTGCTACCGCGCTTCCCGCTGGACTTGTCGCCGGATCCCGAGCCTCACGAGCGGCGGCTGGCACTTGTGGGGGCAACGGCACAGGCCGTGCAGCTGATCACGATCGCACCCCCGCTCAAGACGCGCGCAACCACCAACGGGCTCCACGCGACAGCTGCAGCAGCAGCGCCGTCCGCCGGCGGTGGCCGTGGGCGCGTGGCCCGAGTGGCACTGGGCCTTGGGGCAGCCTGGGCTTATCTCGGGGGTAGGGACGGCGGCGCCACTGAGGATGGCATCAAGAGCGGCGGCGGGGATGGCGGCAGGGATGGCGGCGGCGGCGGCGGCGGCGACGACGAACGCGGCGACGGCGGCGGCGGCGGCGACGGCGACGACGAAGACGTTGGCGACAGCTCTGCTGATGGTCATGCGAATCCTTGGATCACAACGTTTGGCGAGGCGGAGGTGTGCCGCGATGTAGGCGACGCCCCCCGCGTGTACGAGCGGCTTGTGCTCGAACCAAGACGGCGCTGGCTCGCCGCCACCGACACCCTCGGGCGCGTCGCCCTACTCGAAGCTCGCTCACTAGTGGCCGTGCGGCTCTGGAAAGGGTATCGTGAGGCCCTGTGCGGCTGGACCGACACTGCTGCCGTCGTCGCGGGCGGCAACGAGGGCGGCGCCGCCGCCGGCGCCCTCGGCGCCGGCAGTGGCTCCAGCAGTGGCTCCAACTCTCGATCGATGCGTGCCAAGGTCCCTCTGCTCGTCATCTACGCGCCGCGCCGAGGTCTTCTGGAGTTATGGAGAGTTCCCACAGGTGGTCGAGTGTGCGCATGCACTGTAGGGCCTGACTGCGTGCTGCTCACGCCACCGCCGCGACCTGCGACGATCAAGGGAGCGGCCGAAGGCGGCGGAGGACGCGCGCGATGCTGGCTGCTGCAACCGAGCGGCGTCCTCAGCCTCATTACCGCTGGTGTGGATTCGCTCGAGGCCGAGCCTCCTCCAGAGCAGGACCCTAGATTTGTAGCTGTGGACTGACGGCCGCAGAAAGGACACAAATTGTAGCCGTGTTACCGTAACCGAACGCCGTGCACACACAGCACAGTCGCGCCCTCCGCCCACAGTCTCTGCATGGGGCGAGCGCGCACCCTCAACATCGCACGTTCTGCTCAATGTCGCATCAGACGGTTCGCGTATCGCGAAATTTTGAACACCGAAAACTCAAAACATCTTGCTCGTTGCTCCTCAAAAGCCGTGTGCGGTGTGGCGAAACGACGTCGAGCAGAACGCTCTTAAAGCCCGTGCTTCGCTCGCTCCTTCTCCACGTTGACGCCGAGCGTATCGAGCAGTCGGAGCGCGGCCGATGGATCGGAACACTGGAGACACTTGCCAATCAGCTTCGCCTTCTCCGTCTGCACTTCCTGGCCCAGACCCACCAGGAGCAGGTTGACGTCGGGCCAGATGTGACGTGGCATCCAGCCCTCGATGACCTTGCGCGTCTTCTCGGGCGTCTTGCTGCCCTGCGCGCCCGCCCAGCCGAGCTGGTTGCAGATGCGATGCACGTGCGTGTCCACCGAGATCCCCACAGTCTCGTCAAAGGCGACCCTCATTAGGATGATTGCCATTTTAGGGCCAACGCCTGGGAGATCGAGCAGCGCGTCCATCGTGCGCGGTACCTCGCCCTCGTGCCGCTCGAGCAGCAGGCGCGTCGTCTCCTTGATGAAGCGCACCTTGTTGTTGTGGAAGCCGACCTGACGAATGTACTCGTGCAGCGTGTCATCCGTCATCGCGCTAACTGACGTTACCGTTAAGCCTCCAGGCTGGTGCGCTCGCAGCTTCTTCATCGTGGCCATATTGATCGTGTCCTTGGTCTGGCTCGAGAGCATCAGCGAGATGAGCGCCTGGTACGCGCGCTCGCTCGCGCTCACATCTCCGATCGCCGAGATCGCCTCGGTCCCCATCGAGTCGACCACCGCCGTGCGGTCGGCACGCAGCTCAACGATCAGGTCCCACGTGGACTGCCAGCCGGGCGGAGGAGCGATCGCGGCGGCGCTCGACTTGGAGGGGCTGCTGCTGCTGCTGCTGCTGCTGCTGCTGCTGCTGGCGGCCGGCTCGGACGAGACCTCGCCGGCCGCCTTGCGGCTGCGCTTCTTTGGCTGCGGCTCGGTAGATTCTGCATCCGCCTCGGCAAGTTTGGTGGCTTTCGGTGGGCGGCCGCGCTTCTTCGGCTGCGCTTTGGGCGGGTCTGCCTCCGCCTTGGGCGAGCCTGCCTCCGCCTCGACCGATTCGAGCCGCGCGACCACTGTCGAAAACTTGAGGGGTCGCCCTCTCCTACGCTCACCATCGCCTGTCATGCACATGGCCGCACTACCAATACGCGTGCGCACCATCAGAGCTGCGGAGCGCGCTGGATGCAGGTGAGGGAGCGCACAGCAACGCGCTGCCACGGAGGCGAGCGCTGCGCAGAGGGCCCTGATGGTCGCCAACAGCGTCGAGGAAGTGACGTTTCGTTTGCGGAAAGTTCCGGCCCCCGGTGTGTTTTGAACGGGGACGTTTACCGAGTAGCCTTTTGCCCCCTCACGGTGCTCGAGTGCTCCAAGTGGGGTAATGATTGAATTCGCAATTATTTTTGTCACGTTCGTGACACGATTTTTTCTGCCTCGAACATAGTCGCGATGAATCCAGTCGCGGAGGCGGCTGGTCAGCTGCTTCACAACAGAGGTGGATCGATGCTGTTGTCTCAATTCATCGCGGATCTGTACGAAAAGATTCCTATAGCCGCGAAGGAGCAGATCGCCGCAGCCGGTGGGCCAAAGAAGTGGGCCAACACGTCAGGCTTCACAATTACTTATGGGCCCAAGCCAGGTATGGAGACCATCGCGAAAGCGGGGCATTCGACAGCACCGCCGCATCGCTGTAAGCGTGGAGTCGCGTCCTCGTCATGCTCCAGCGCAGCGCTCGCGGCTGCACCCAGGACCAGCAAGGCACCTACTGCTGCGGCTGGCAAAGCACCTGCCATGACTGATATGATCGACCCAGGGCGAGGTGCTCGGCCGGGCTTCTTCGATGCATGGCAGGTCTGCGAGTACTGCCGGAGCAAGGCGGTTGGCCGAACCGACACAGACGGCGTCTTCTACTGCAACAGCTGTTGGAAGAGCTGGAAGGATGTGGACGTCGAGCTGACTCTGACGGCCTCCGGCGGGGGCTCTGTTGGGCTGGTTCCTCCGGTCGCCGGCAGCGCGGTCGTCACTGCCACCGTGCCAACGGGGCCCATCAAGTCGTCCAGCTTGCAGCGCTCTCAGTCGTTCAACAGGAAAGAGAAGAAAGACGCCAAGACGCTGGAGGCAGCACCGCCTGCAAGTCGAGTCAACGAGCGTCCGCGCGATCTAGAGCTTCGGCTCTCGCTCGACCGCCAAGCATCGCCTGCGGAGAAGGCGCGATACGCGAATCTAAACCCTGGTGGCGTGTTTGCATGCTTCAAGGAGACCTTCGAGCTAGGTCCCAAACACTTCGGCACCATCACCTTTCACGCGGGCAACTTCAGTGTACCCCTGCGCTTGATCGACGACGCCGCAGAAAGGGCGATCAAAGAGCTGACAGTGAGGCCGCGATGGCGGGTCAAGGGCACTGCGCTCTTCGTTCGCCAAGGGAGTGACAAGCAGGCGGCATCGCCTCGTGAACAGCACACCATGCCGTCGCATGGCAGCGCCCGCCCGCCCGCCGCGGTTATCTCGGAAGACATTGCCAAGTTTTGGGCCCGACTGAAGACCGCGCTCGAAGGTGGCATGAAGGTCGACGCGCTCAAGCTACACGAACCGCACAGCCGGCAGCTGTGGCTCGCATGCTGGAAGGCAGCGGCGGCTGGAGTGTCCGGAAGCGGCCACGACGTGCTGCTCAAGGTGCTGCTCAAGGCAGCGGCCACGTCAAATCTAGCGCCGCCGCCGCTCGTGCGAGGCTGCGTCTTGATCCCTCAGCCCATGGGCCCACACCTTTCCGCTGCGTAGTCATTCAGAGGGTGCCGGATCGAATCGCGCCCACGCAGGATGTTATGCAAGTACTCGGCCACTATGTCAACTTCGTCAAGAGCTCCGCGCGGAGCCACGAAGACGCTCTCGCAGCACTTGAGCTCGTGGCAGATGTCGTGTCCAGCCGCGTTATTGGGCGTGAGTCAACAGTTGACAGTCACGAGGCCGTGATCGAGCAGCTCTCGAGCCTCACTGACGCGTTCATGAAGTTGGCTGGCGATGCACAGAACCGTTCTAACGCTCTGCGCGTAATGATGCGAGCCAACGCGGCTTCCTCGCGTTTCCTCGCATCGATCGACGCGTGCGAGGAGGCGGCGAAGCGTTTGGCCATTGACGGGCCCACTCGCTGTGTCGAGAGCGAAGATGGCCTGCACCAACCGTGGATGGGATGGGCTACTGAGCCGACCATCGGCTGGCTGATGGGAACAGACTGGCTTCACCCACCCGGGCTCTCCTCAGTCTATTCGGACCCTACAGCGTACTGCAAAGCCCTGCAGCAGCTGACCACTATGCTCACATTTTACTGGGGCGCGGGCGCAATTGCGCCGAGGTGCCGCCATCAGCAGGTCGGTGGGGGCGATGCCAAGTGCTGTAATGAGCCACTGCTTCACCTCGCGAGAGGGCACGCGGAATGCACCGCGCGCCTTCCAAACGGTTCTCCCTGCCGCAGTCCGGCAATGTTCACCTGCCCGCGCGGAAATCACGCAGATCGTGTCTGCGCGCCATGCCTGAAGCGCTCACAGCTCGCTCTCATGGGCAGCCCAGGAGCGAAGTCATTCCCTTCCACCGACATCTATGACGCTGTCATCCAAGGAGAGCTTGTCCGGCGTGAGGGTCATGTGTACGTACTCTCGGAGCTACGCTCACGCCGACCGCCTCGGGACGAACCGAACTGGCGAACAACCTATCGCCTCGCTTGCCCTGCTCTCGTCGCCATCTGCCGCCTGACAATATCCGGCGAGGCTTTGCTGCCCTCGACTCGCATGTTTTGGGCTGAAGTTGTAAACTTGGTGAGCGGGCCGGGCGCAGACGAGGCGCAAGCTCGAAAGTCTGGGCGTATGGCCGTCAGGCTACTCGGCCGCTCCGACATCAGCGTGCTACCAAGGGCAGCAGATCTCAACGTCGGCACGCGCGTTTGTGTCATCGACCTTCGGGTCTTCGCGCCGGAGGTGGTGCCGGTCCTAGCGACGTTCGCTGACCCGCAACTGCCCGAGCAGTTCGGCCGCATGAGCTTTGTGCAGCGCCTCATCGGCCAGGGTGATCCGCCGCAGCCCATGCTCATCGGGGACGCGACCTGTATACCAGAACGCATTGCCAACGCGATCAATAGGACAGAGATTCAGCTCGTGCAGCGCCTACCTGGCGAGGCTCGCGCTCGCATCATCGATCAGATCAGCTTGCTGGCCGCAAAAGCCACGCTGTACGGTACGCAGCTCGACGCCTTCTGCAATGCGCTTCAGTACTCGGTGCATTGCACGCAGGGGCCTCCAGGCACGGGCAAGAGTTACACAGGCGTGCAGCTCATCGCGGCACTAAACATCATGCGGCAAGCGCTCATAGCGCACGGCCAACCCGTTGGCCCGATCATTGTGCTGGCATACAAGAACCACGCACTCGATGAAATCCTTCTCGATGTCAAAAGTCACTCTGCGCTCAACTGCAACTTGCCCGGTAGTCTGATCCGCTGTGGCAAGTCGGAAGATGAGCGGCTTTGGAAGCACGCTGAGCACTTTTCTGCCGAGGAAAAAACTTGGGAGCACGCGTTGACGGAGCGCCTGAACAGCCTCCGACAGATGCGAAACTTTGGTCGAGATCTTCAAGACTTGAGCTCGCATCTGATGGTGAATGTGCCCGCCCTCCAACACGGCAGCGTCGAGGCGAGGAGCCAGCTGCTAGTCTGGCGCCCAAGCAAGGTGAGTATCGTCGAGACGGCAGTGGGAGCACTGTGCATGAGCATTGAAGTCATGAGCGCAGTGCTTGAGGCGCGAGAGGATCACGATGCAAGCACTGAAGCGTCAGGAACACAGGGCGAGTCTTGGCCCGACAGCAAGACCGCATACCGCTTACTGGAATCCGCATGCAAGGCGTCGACCTCTCAGACAATCAACCGCATACCAGTGCGGAAGCTGTTGGCGTGCATGGAAAGACTCAGGGCAGAAGCCGAGCACTGGATCCTTCCAGGCGAAATGTCTACAGCGTCGCTTCTCCAGGCTTGGCTCAGCGGCCTGGACCCTCCGCCACGATGTATTGCGATCGAGAGCTCTGAAACTCCGATGATGACGAATGTGCGGTGCTTCGGGATCGCATGCAAGCCAGGTGGCTTCTGCTTTGATCTTCATGCGTGCAGGTCAAGAGGTTGCGACGCGCAGCGCACTACCGAGCCCTCGCGAGGGCTTGTGCCCTTCTGTGAGAAGCACCGTTGCCAAGCCACAGACAACTGCCCCAAAGAACAGCTCAGCTCTGCGCTTTTCTGCGAGATTCACAGCTGCAGAGCTTGTGTGCATTTCCACAAGGAAAACGGCCAACCAATTTTGATGGCCGACCCTCACGCATGTGTCGCGCACCGTTGCAATGTTCAGGGCTGCATCAAGCTTCAGCATGGCCCAAACTGCCGGTACTGCAACGATCACGTGTGCGACGCTTGCCTTCGAAGCCACAGCACGAGCGTCATGCCTAGAGTTCCGGGATCTAAGTTTTGCTCGCAGCATCAGTGTACAGCGCAGGGCTGCACGAACCTTCGAATCCAAAACACGAGCGCACTTCAGACACTATGCGACGCCCACGCGTGCGTCGTCTGCACTGGCATCCGCAAGCCGCTCGACCCGCAGATGCCACGGGCGCGCTTGTGCTTTGAGCATCGCTGCCAGTATGTACACGCATTCATCGGTGATGAATCTTCCAGCAACCTGCCCTGTGCTCAGCAGCGGTGCGGTGGCTCTTTCTTCTGCGCGGATCACTCGTGTAAGATCTGCTTGCAGCTGCCCTCCGTAGTAGATGTGGGTGCAGCATTCGAACCGCCACCGCGCAACGTCTGTGTGAAGCATCGCCTGTGCAGTTTTCAATATAGCAGCGGAGCGCGCTGCGTGGACATCGCTGATGGCGAACACTACTGCAAGCTGCATGAGCTCGAGCTCTCGAAGCGCACCTGCAATTCGGTGGCCACCGACAGCCCTGCTTTTGAGCAGATCTGTCACGGCACGACCAAAAAGAATAAACCGTGCAGAACAAGGGGTAAGGCGCCGATAGGTAAGGCGTTTTATTGCGCTGCGCACGCCGACCAGGCCCCTGAGTCGGAGTCCGAAGAGGAGAGCGAGCAGGACACAGAGTCCGAGGAGGAGAAGGAGGAGGCTCCTCAGACGGGCCACAGCGTTGAGCCGACTGGTTGGATGAAGAGCTTCTTTAGCCTCGGCGTATCCAGGCAGGAGGAACTCGACCTGGCTCTCGCCCTCTCTGCGTCTCTCACCAACAGCCATCCAATCTTGGCGCCACTTGAGCTGATGCCGCCGCTGCGGACCCCGCCACCAGAGCCAGACCCACCAGAGCTGCCGGTCAAGGACGATCCTACGCAGCCGAGCTCATCCACCTCGCGCGTGCCGTCAGGTCTTTCCGTCGAAGCTTCGGAGGCGCCTTCTACCTCTGGCATTCTTGTAGCAGACCAAGATCCCTTTGAAGCAACCTTGGAGGCTCATGACACTGATTTCAATCGAAGCACATATCTCGATCCGGATGAGCTCGATCTTGACGATTACGAGAGCTCCGCCTCGAACGAGGAGCAACAACGGCTACGAGAGGTACTCGGGGAGTGCGATGTGATCTCTGAAGCAGGCTCAGATGGAGCAGGCAGCTTCTCTTCCGTAAATGTTCTCGAACCGGACTTGGACTTAAAGGGGACTGTGGAAGGGCAGCTGCTCGAAGAGCTTGCCAGTGCCGTTCTCGAGTGGTCGTGGAAGATGGCGGTCGACCATCGGTGGCTAGCAGCATCGAGATTCGTTCAGAAGATGAGCGACATCGTCAACGTTCTGCGAGGTACGCTTGCCATCCGCTCACACTTCGTGCACATGTTGAAGCGCTCACCTCCAGCTGCATGGTGTGTCTCTGTGTGGCAGATCAAGCAGAGCCTCTCCTCGATGAAGCGAGGCAGGGACGCGCTGAGGCGTCCGCCCAGACGTTCAAGAACGCCCAGATCATTGGTTCAACTGTCGTAGGAGCGGCGCGACGGCTCAGTGCACTGCGTGCCGCCGAGCCCTTTGCTGTAATAGTTGAGGAGGCGTGCGAGGTGATGGAGCCGACACTCATGTCGGTGCTCTCGGTGCCGTCGCTGCAGAAGCTCGAGCAGGTGGGTGACCACCGCCAGTTGCCCGCTTTCATTCAACAGTGCTGGTTCAACCTCGAGATGACCATGCCGGCGCTCAAGGTGTCGCTTTTTGAACGGCTCGTTACGGGCGGGCAGACATCTCGCGAGCGCCACGGCCATCGTGACGAAAGGGCGCGCTCCGTCGCGTCATTCGATGTGCTCGAGGAGCAGTGGCGCATGCGTCCCGCCATCTCCGACCTCACACGGGGTCATTATGCAGATTTGGTCTTGATCAAGGATCATGCGCGCACGGTCTCCCAGCGCATTGGCGACCGCGTCGTGGTGGCGACTTCGAGCGAGTCCCTGGAGCGAGATACATGGCACACTCGAGGTCGGCTTGTGCCCGGTATTGTGCCGCAGGTCTACTTCTGGGACCTACCAAACAATGCGGTTGGCAGGCCTGTGGCCGGCCTCTCCGCATGCAATTACGTCGAGGCAAATGCCATTGCTTCAGCCGTCAAGTACCTGGTCACCCTATGTGGCGTGCCGCCGTCGACCATCTCGATCATCACACCGTACAAGGGGCAGCGGACGGCTATCATGAAGGCGCTTCAATCGAACGGAGCCCTTCCCAAGCCGACCTACCACGGCAAGGGCGGCAAGGGCGGCAAGGGCGGCAAGGGAGGCCGAAGCGGTGGCCGCGGCACCGGCGGCCGGGGAGGCGGCATTGATACGGACGAACAGATCACCGTGTCGACTGTGGATCGGTACCAGGGTGACGAGAACGACATTGTCTTCCTGTCGCTCGTGCGCACAACGCCCGGCAACCGTTTCGTCGGTCTCGTGAACCGCTTTATCGTCGCCACGTCACGCGCGCGTATTGCCTTCTTTATCTTCGGCTCGACCGCAGCAGTTGAGAAGAGCAAGGAGAAGGGCGGTCGCGGGCTAGAGCACTGGTGTGGGATGCTGGATGGCCTGCGCGAGGGCAACGAGGATCTCGCTCAGGCATGCGAGCCGTGTGAGACCAGCCGCGGCGTGGGTAGCGCCTTCCCCATCTGCTGTCCGCGTCATCCGCAGACGCGCCGGGATATCACTTGTGTGTGCAGCGAGGCAAAGTGTCTGTTGGTGCACTTCCCAGGCCGTCACGTGCAGAATGACGGACCGCGGCGCGCTGAGGAAGACGAGTCGTTCTGCATGCTGCACTGTGAGCACAAGCTCGAGTGGTGCGGTCATCAGTGCGGCCTCCCTTGTCACTCTCCTATTCGTGCGAAGCACTCATCAGCAAGCAACTGCGTCCACGCGGTCAAAAGCCCGTGCGAGCTGCACGCCAACGTACAGCTGCGATGCGGCAAGCTCTACGACAGCGCTCGCGTGATTTACGGTCCGATCCCGATGAGCTTTCAAGAGGTACTTCAACCAACGAGATTCCGCTGCGAAGTTCAGGTGGAGCATCGACGTGCCGAGTGCTCTCATAGCATTCAGATGAACTGCTGGGAGCGACAGCGAGTGCTCGCAGGTACCGTTACGCTACCACCCTGCGAGGTTAAAGTCGCCGACTGGCATCACCCGGCGTGCAACCATGTCACGAAGCAGCCCTCGTGCAGCGATCGACGCCGCTGGGAAGCCGAGCCGCCTGACTGTCAGCAGCTGACGACACTTACAAAGCCGTGCGGGTGCACTGCCAAGCTCAAGTGCTTTGAGCGTGGGCGCGAGGGGGCGACGAGGTGTGTTGAAGCTGTCACCATGTGTCGCCCAAGATGCTCCCATCAGCTGTCGCTGCGATGCTTCGAGCGGAAGGCTTTTGGCGAGCTTTGGGAGAATGAGGACGCGGAGAGTGTGACGTGTGCGGAGGCCAAAGGCGAACCGGCGGTTGTGGTGCGCTTCGACCAGTTGTATGGCCGCTCGGAAGCGCAGCTCGCTAGACTCATTCCGAATGCGATGACACATGTGTCCGAGTGCAAAGTACTCGTGACATACGTAATGCCATGTGGCCACCGTATTCCCAACGTGCCTTGTGCTACCGCGTTCCGCTGGGCCGACAAGTCGGACCCAGAGCAGCCACCGTGCTGCAACGAAATCGTGCGGTTCACGAGCCCCATCTGCGGCCACGAAGTCAAGGCGCCGTGCTGGGTCCAGGCTGACCAATCATGGAAAGACTTTCTAATCCACACCGGCGAGACCGACAGCTCTGGTGTGCGTATGCTGCCTGAGGGCTTTCTGCAAGAGCTCGATAGAAGGATCTCACGTGGTTCTCTCCCGCCGGCGATCTTGAAGATCGCACGTGGCTGGTGCGAAAAGTACGTCACGGTGCGCCGCCATTGCACGCACGAGTCGCAGGTGCAGTGTAGCAGAGTCCTCTCGGTAGATCGTCTGCCCAAGTGCACGGCGATGGTTCCACGACGTCTGGACGCTTGCGGCCACAATGTATCTGTCGAATGCCACCGCTCAAGTGACGAGCTGCCCGAGTGCCAGATGGTGGATAATACGCCTTTCTGGTTCGCGTGCAACAGGCACAGCACAACTCCCGGCAGCTGCTTCAAGCTGCGCCGAATAAAGCTCGAGGCACCACTGTGTAACTCGGATGTACGATGCGCCCGGTATCGCTGCGGGCATAGCGCGATGCTCCCGTGCAAGCTCGAGGCGGGGGCAGTCGCAGCGCAGCCGGGCAAGCGCCTTGAGGAGGGCGCGAAAGTGCTGGCGGGCGTGCAGTAGTGCCCGGTTCCAGAGGGTGTGCCAGCGTGCGACGCGCTCGTTACTTTCTGTACCGAATGCGGCCATGAGAAGGACGTGCCGTGTAGCCTCGCGTTTCGATGGGCCGCCGCTCCTGAAGAGGTACCGCCGTGCGATTCGCTTGTCGAAACGTGCAGCCCTCTCTGCGGCCACTCCCTCAGTATGAGGTGCCATGACGCAAAAACGATGCCGGATCTTGCGCAAGCGCTCTGGGCTGCGGAGGCGAAGCCGTGGGGGCAGCAGCCGAAACAGTTCCTGAGGTTCGATGCCGATGATGCGTCAACCGAGACTATTGTCATCGATGAGGACACGCCACAGCCCACCGGACTCGACTCGCTCACTCCAAGGCAGCGCGGGCTGCTCCTGTGCAACAGTACCATCGCCATCAGCCGTCCGTGCGGGCACCAGCAGCAGGTACCGTGCATGGAGGCGCTCAAGAGGCTAACCACGGGCCAGTGCGAACACTTAGTGAGTGTTGCTTGCGAAGACTGCGGAACAGAATCACTCGAACCATGCCACAGAGCTATTGCAATTGAGTTGGGCACCGTCCAGCACATATGTCAACAGCTGATCACGAAGGTCTGCATGACTTGCTTCATCAACGAGCAGTCCGTTTCTTGCTCTGTGCGCCATACGAGCTGCGCACGCGAGGTGACGGCGCAGCTCGGTTGCGGTCATTCCATCAGCTGGCGCTGCGGCGAAGATGCCGATCCTCGCATCGATAACAGCCAGGCCTGCTCAGAATGCACGCTCTCACGGTGGATGCTCGAGGACAAGAGCCCGCATCTGACTGTCAGTCTTGACCAGCTGCGCGGTTTTGCCATGTCTGCTCTGCACCCGCACCCCACTGTGGAACATAAACCGCTCGAACCATCTTTCAAGCCGCTTCTGAATTGGCACGAGGGCATGAGACGCGCGCAGCGCAAGATCGTGAGCACATATGTTGACTTGATTCGGGCCAGCATCGAGAATGGTGAGATGTGGGACAGCGATCGAGCAGAGCCACCAGACCTCTCGGATCTTAAGAGCTACCAACCAGTTTTCTGTCGCTTAAGGGCAGATCGAAAGGATGATGAACAGATTTTGTGTTTCTTTCAGCAGCAAGACACGCGATATGGCACGGGAGTTCAGATCTTGCCTCTGACAACTGACAATATGAAGGCGTACACCGCCGAGGAGGACCTCTCGCTTCGAATTTGTGTTGGTGTCGCGTTTGGATTCTCACCTCTCGTTGGCACAGCGCCATTCAAGCAGGCACTAGCACCAGGTTCAAAATCCAAGGTCAAAAAGGGTGCTGCAAACGATAATCTAGTGAAGGCAAACAGACACGCGTTCAATGCTCAGCAGCGCGGTTATGATTACGTCATCCCGTCTTCTGGTGACCAGAAAATGGACTCCTCGCGCATCTACTGGCTACCAGGCTCGGTGATTCCGCTCTCAATTGTGACGATCAGGATTCACCGCTCGTGTGCATCTTGCAAGAAGAGCAACTTTATCAGCACAGACGGCGCTCCTGGCATCGACACTGATGAGATGCTTTGTGATTTCTTGTGTCATAGCTGCCGACGTGACTGCTTCGTGTGCGTTAGGAGCTTCGCCGCAGCCGCGGGCCTTGAGTGTCGTGACAAGCACTTTGTTTGCCGTGCCTGCCTGCAGCGCCACTGCGCGCAACTGTGCTCACAGCCAGATCACTTCGCAGCGCATGCCGGTATCACCTGCCCTTTCACCACATGTGGCGAGTCGTTTGCGGAGAGCGTCCTCGCGAAATGCGTCGCACAGGCTACGATGGATGAGGTACTTAAGGCAAAGCAAGCAGGGCTTGAGCGGCAGTTCGAGGCGGTTACAAAGGCGCAGGAAGAACTGTATCGAGATCAGCTGCATCAGGCAGAGCGTCAGAAGGCCGAGGCGGAGAGAGCAGGGGCCAAGGCCACAAAGGAGCGTGATGAGCTTCGCATCGCCCGCGCCATGCCAGACTACTGGGAGAAGCGAATTGCGACCAGTTCGCTGGATGGCCTCGCCGCGATTGCCCTCGACCGCACTGGCCGCGACCGTAGCACTTGGGCCGCACTCGAGCGGCTGCTGCAGACCGACCCAGTGAAGCTGAAACAGAGCGGTGCCGATCGACGGGCCCCCGTCACGCACGACCGGCTGGAGCTCGCGTGCGCGTGGCGCCTCGAGAACCCGTCGCTGTGGGAAAAGTATATGAGCGGCGTGCAGGGTGTGATGAACGACATGAAGCGCATCCGGCAGGGGCGAGTGGCATCCGCGGGCGGCGCGCCGCCTCTTACATGCCGCGTAGCGGACGCCCTACCCGGCGACCTGCGCGTGGACGTCAATGAGGCCTTCCTGATGCACGGCACGAACGCCGGCGTGCTCATCAATATCCTCTCCACGGGCATGAACGAGCGCTTCGCCGGCACGGCCGCCGGAGCTGCATACGGCGAGGGCTCCTACCTGGCCGAGGACGCGGGCAAGAATGACCAGTACACCAAGGTGGATCCGCAGTACGATGGGAGCTCGGAGCTGCACAAGCGGCTGTACGCGCACGGCGCGCGCCACCACCCAGCCAAGGTCTTCTACATCCTCGTGTGCCGCGTGGCGCTCGGTCATCAAGTGCGCACGCAGGAGCATGGGCCGTTAGCAACGAGTTCCGATACGGGTCGACGCGTGTTCCCCATCTCGTTCCGCGAGCTCGATACGGTGGCCGGCGTCTCTCCACCCGTGCATCACCACTCGCTGCTTGCCGACGTCATCGGCATTGGCAGGCGCTACCGCGAGTACATCGTCTTCCACTCTGAGTACATCTACCCCGAGTACCTGCTGGCCTACCAGCGGTACTAGTGCAACCTTGGGCCGATGGCATGAGTGTGGCGAGTGAGTGTGGGCGCGCTAGAGTGACTGTGCAGTGTCTGGAACGCTGATCATGACCGCGCGGCGGTATGAGGTATGTGAAGACGATGAAGTTCGACAGTTCTTCTCCCGCGCGGCGCGCCAGGGCCACAACTTAATGTTATTCCATCGCTCCGCTGAAGCTCGTCACGGCGTCCGTCTAAAGTTGTTCAACATGCAAGCGGCCGCTGAAGCCGTGAAGCGATTCAAAGCCCAAAGCGGCCGCCTCCTTTCATTGGTTTGACCTCAACCCTCTATTCGGGCGCACAGCAGCAGCAGCATAACAGCAGCAGCCAAGGCAGTCCATGCGACACGCCGTTAAACAGTCACGCTGCACCATTTTACCTTCTTTACCCAAGGGGGTATAGGCTAGGGGAGGGATTAATATCTGGATTTGCACCCATTCCTCATTACCCTGATTTCAAACTGTGTGAGTGATTTACCCAAGGGGGTAGGGGAGGGATTAATAATAAATCTGGATTTGCACCCTCCACCCATTCCTCATTAATATACCCTGATTTCAAACTGAGTGACCTGCTCTTCCATGGAGTTGCCCAGATCAGGCTGTTATCAGGCTGTGCCCAACATCCAATCCGAAGGGATCTCCATGAAAGAGCAGGAGTTTCCCTCCACCAGCCCACTTCGAGTGGCTAACGAGTGGCGCGTGGCAGCGTAAACCGTAATACCGCAAGATCCAAGAACCGGATCGTGTGTACTTGTAAATCGTACTTGTATATCGTTTTGTTGTGTAGAGCGGTCGACCCGGACTACGTCCATGTATGCATGCAACCTCCTGGAATTCCCCCAGCTCCTGCCCTCCTCCCTCGATCAATCCTCATCCTCCTCATCCTCCTCGCCGTCATCGGACGCGATCGCGAGGTTCGCGTAATTGCCCGCCGGGTAGATGACCTTGGCGACCACCTCCCACTCTATTCGGAAGACTGCCCAGACGTGGCGGCGAAGGATCTCGATGACCTCAAAGAAGAGCATGCCGAGCCCGCGCCCGGGCACCCCGCCAAAGACAGAGAGCGCCCACGCGAAGCGCAACACCAGGTCGAAGACGCATAGGAGGATGTAGACGCTCTTGGAGCGTGTCACGAGAAGCGGCTCGCGCATGGCGCACACAGCGGCCGGCCCACCGCAGTACGCGGACCCGGTCTCATCGGGGTACCGGCCGCCGAGGTTGGCGCGCCGGAAGAGCCCCCAGTCCATGTGAACGTCCCAGATCAAGCAATACGTCGACTGCACGACCGCACAGAGGATGAAGAGCTGCTCGTGGAATGCGGACGGCTCATGCTTCTTGAGGTAGCCCGCGTAGACGAGCGGGAAGGCGGTCGAGTACTTGAGGGCGTTCCACAGGTTCTTGACCTCGCGCGTCTCCGAGTACACCCGGAGGCATTGCATCAGGCGCCACCAAAAAGGAAGAGCCAGGAAGATTCCGTTCACGGGCGAGTCGGCGCACGACTTGTACGACTGGTGCCAGAGCGTCGTGGTGCGCGCATAGTTGCCCTCGCCGTCCGCATCGCCCAGAAAGATGCCCGAGGAGATGCACATGGTGATCTGCAGGTCAGACATCGCCTTGGCCAGCGACGTCAGGTAGTCCGCAACGATCACGTGCCAGAAGGTCACGGGCGCAAACGGCGCGATCAAGGACTCGAAGAGAGTGCGAAGCAGCGAGAGGCGCGAGTCGCCATAGAAGAGGTTGCACGGGAGCGCGCCGATCAGGAAGAAGGCGACATTCAGCGCGCAGTTGGACACCAGCCATGGCCTCCATGTGACGCCCGGCGTCTCGGAGGCCCAAAAGTGTAGCAGATGGGCAGCAAGCAAGAGGCACAGCAGCTGCAGGGCCGCGTGGTAAGTGGCCCCGGGCATCTGCACCGGACCACCGAGGACATGGTCAACCTCCAGTCGCGCAGCCTGGCACACGCTGATCACCCAGCCCCAGCCGCCCACCACGAGCACGATGAGCAGCGGCGGCCGCACGGTGGCATTCTTCCAAAAGAGCTTAGAGAGCACGGTGTACAGGCTTGGCGTGTGGATCTCGTCGTGCAAATTGACAACTAGAAGCGCTAACATTAGCGTCACGAGAAGGATCGCGGTCACTGTGGCGGTGGGGCTCATCGTGATCAAATTTCCTAAATTGGCTTCTTGCCTCCAGGGAGAGAGGACAGGAGGTGCAGTCATGTTTGTCGGGTGTGACTATGGAAGTTCGAACAGACCAGTCTTGGAGATTTCCGTGCAAAACGCCGTTGCGGCGGCGATCAAGGAGGAACGTGGTCACGGCAATTTCATCACCACACAAAATCCAACTTCATGCCGGCACCGCTTGCAGTGCCTGCCCCGCTTCCGCAGCCTGTGGCCGAGGACGACAAGAAGACAGACGCTGCGACGGACGCTGCTACGGAGGATGCTACGACGGGGCTTGAGGACCTGACCCCTGCGGAGCTGGAGTCTGTGTACGTCGTACAGGCAGACGCCGAACAAGACGCCCTCGTTACTGGCTCAGTTGACGAGCCAGTTTCGGGCATCGTCATCTCGTACATGCTGCAGGACGACATCCGCCAGTCCAAGATGCTCGACAACAAGAACCTCAAGGAGGTGGACGCACTCACAAAGACGATTGACGATCAGGTTCCCGAGGAGCATATCGAAAACATCACGCTCGAGGAAGTTGAAAAGGTTGACAAGCAGGCAATCGAGGATAAGCTGGATAAAATGATGGAGCTGTACGACAACGTGAACCTCATGGAGGCGATGCTTGAGCAGTCGCTGCAGCCCGAGGGTGACGACGCCGTCCCGTATACTCTCGACGAGCTCACTGTGAAAGACGCGGAGGTCACGGCTGGGATGGAACCGGCGGTCGCGGCGGCTGTGTACACCAAGTACGGCTGCCTTCCGATCGCCGCCGGTGGACCCTTGGCGATCAGGGAGCTCGCGCAATCGTACATTGCATCGTCCGACATCGACGACTCGTTTTACATCATGGACCTCGGCAACGTCCAGCGCTTGTATGATGCGTGGCACGCGGCGATGCCCCGCGTCAAGCCGTTCTACGCGATGAAGTGCTCGCCGATGCCCGCCCTGATCGACGTGCTCGCCGCAAACGGCTGCGGCTTTGATTGTGCCTCGGCGGCCGAGATCCAGCTCGCGCTCGACGCCGGCGTCTCGCCCGACCGCATCATCTTCGCCCACCCGGCCAAGCGGCCGTTTGACATCCGTTTCGCCGCGTCCAAGGGCGTGACCATGACCACGTTCGACTCCATCATTGAGCTCGACAAGATTGCCAAGTGGCACCCGGACGCGCAGTGCGTCCTCCGCATCCGCGCCGATGACCCCGAGGCTGGCATCTCGTTTGGCATCAAGTACGGTGCGAACCTCGACGAGTACGAGACGCTCATCTCCCACGCGAAAGACATCGGCCTCGACATGATCGGAGTTTCGTTCCACGTCGGCTCGCTTGCCAAGTCTGGCAAGGCCTTCTACCGCGCCATCGAGTGCGCGCGCAAGGCCTTCGACGTTGGCACCGCCTGCGGTTTCCACTTTTCGCTCCTCGACATCGGCGGCGGCTTCACAGGGCGTTTCAACTCATTTGGAATCGTCCAGTCGATGGTCGGCGAGATCCCAGCCTACATTAACGAGGCGCTCGAGAAATTTTTCGGGCCGGACACGCCCTACTCCGACCTGAGAGTCATCGCCGAGCCTGGGCGCTACTTTGCCGAAGCGTCGATGCATCTCGCCTGCCACGTGCACTCCGTGCGCAACCGCCTCGATCGTGCCTCGGATGACGAGCCCGACGTGCTCATCCCGACGTGTGACTACCTCATCTCCGACGGCCTGTACGGCTCGTTCAACTGCGTCGTGTACGACGGCGCGAAGCCTCGCGCCTGGCTCCTCCCGGGGCCCAACCTGCCCCCGATGGACACCGTGCTGATGCGTTCTACGGTCTTCGGCCCCACATGCGACTCGATGGACTGCGTCTTCAAGGACGTCATGCTGCCCCAGCTGCGTGTGGGCGACTGGCTCCTCTTCCCGCACTTTGGAGCGTACACCCTCGCCGGCGCCACCAACTTCAACGGCATCCAGAATGCGAACCCGAGCCTGTTTTACGTCTGCTCTCAGTCCTCGGTGGACGAAGAGAACGCGGTGGTCATGTGGGCCTGTGAGATGGAGAAGGCGCCCTCGCAGATCGTAGCCACATGACATCGCTCTCGCGCGTGCATCCTCCTTCGCCGAAAGACTCGTTGCTCTCGCAAGTGTGCGCGGAAGGGTTTGGCGAAGACATGTGGAGGCTGGGTGAGCGCACCATGTTGAACCACCGCACTTTGGGTCCGCGGTGCCGCGTATGCCGTATCCGCGTATGAACCGACGACCGCACGGTGGGCGGCTGTAAAGGGCCACAGCCGAATGACTCAGTGGTACAAGTGGAGCGTACTGTATAAGTGTGCTCGGGTGTAGGCTGAAGTAGGCTGTAACGGATAGGCCGGGTTCGGTTGGGCTCGGGGTCGGATCTTGTGTACCTGTACACGACGTGGAGTCCCTGGGGAGGGGGATCTTCGGAACTCGATGGCCGGTGTTCGTGTTGGCGGTCCCAACATGTTCCGCACCGTCAAACCGCGATCCCGATGACGATTTTCCGAGTAATATGGCGTTTTAAAACTGTCGATAATACTGTCGAGTAGGGCGCGAGAGAAGCGAGAAGGGAGCGCCTTCGCGTTGATGTGCGGCCCGCCCTCTCGCGTCGCGCGACCGGTTATTCCGTGAGCGTTACCGCTGCCCAGTTACGACCTGATGCTGATACCTCTCGAGAGTGCCACAAACTCGTCTTCTCTGAGCTTCACAAAGTAACTCTGCCAACGCAGCCCGTCGCGCCCCACACATGCGCTCCCACTCGCGATCCTGCTTTGGCACGAGACTCGGCTTTGTATGGCTTTGGCATGCCCGTTGCCCGCCCGGCTGCCGCGTGGGAAGTGCGGGCAGCGACAGCGAAGGGGCCATCGGACGCTGAAGCCGCGTCGCCGTGTGTGGCGTGGCCGTGCGGATCACGTTTTCGAGCACCCCGAACTCGAGCCGCTCGAGGGCTGCCTGTGTCTCGCGGCTGATGACCGTCACCGGCAGGCCGTACGGAGAGCAGCCCCCCCCGCCGCTGACGCCGCGCTTGCACCCGCGTGCAATGATATCGTCGAACTCGGTCTTCGTCGGGGGCGAGAGGACCGTGCTGAGGTGCGTGGACGGTCGCGGACTATGACTTCTCGCCTCGGGGCGACGAGGGCTGGTGAGGCCCCGCAGCAGCACGGCCATCCCTTGATTCCACTCGCACGCCGTACGTGCCGTACGGCTTGTTTGCGCCTCCAAGTTTCCCGCCAAGACATGTTCACCCATCTCGATCGGCGCCGTACATGCCGACGCCGCCGCCGCTCCTCTCGACGCTGCTGCGACACTCGATGCGGGCCCTCGCACGGCCTCGGCCTGCTCGTCGAGGGCTTGAGCTGTACGCCGAGAAGGAGATGCGCCGAGAGATACACTTGCCTCCTCGTCGAGGGCTTCTGTGGATGGCGCACGCCCTGATCTTGCTTGCTGCCGGCGCTCCAGCATCACGAGCAATCGCTCCGTCTGGTACAGCGGCACGATACGCGCGCCCCCGAGCCGGCCGCCAGGTGCACCATCCTTGAGGGTGAGCGGGATGGGCGTCATGGTGAGCTCGTGGAGCGCGGCGAGGCACTGTCGGCGCTGCTCACCCTGCTGCCGCCCGAGGGCGACCAGTCGAGCCTGGCGACGCGCGGCGAGGCGCCGCTTGCCCATCGCTGCCTCGAGCCGCTCGCCGAGCGCCACGAGTCGCTTCTCATGCGCCGCCAACTTCGAGCGCACGTACTCGTCGTCATCGATCCGAGGCCGCTCCGAGAGGGGAACCGATGGGCCGCTTGTAAGGCCACTTGGCGGCCCGTCGCCCTTGCTGGGCTGGGCATGGAGCCGCTTGGCTTGCAAATCGGGTGGCGGCTTGGCGCGCTGTCGGCCGAGGTCGAGCAGCGACGCGTACTCTCCCCCGATGAATCGTTTGAATTCATCCGCCTGCGCGCGTAGTCGCATCATTTGCGTCCATTACTGTCAATCAGGGACCATCGTGCAATCAGGGACCCTCTTGACGCAATCAGCCTATCAGCGACCCTCAGAAGCAAACACCTGCACCGCATCCGAATCGTCCGCGTCGAGAACGCACCAGAGCGCCTTGAGCTGACCCTCGCTAAGCTCGGCCTTGCTGACGCGCAGCTTGGTGCGTGTGGCGTCCTGCAGCTCCTTGAACGTGACGAAGCCGCCTGCAGAGGCGAGAGAGGTGTCAACGTTCGGTGAGAGTTCGAACTCGTGCGAGATGAGAGGAGCGGCGCGGGCGAGAGGCCGAGCTTCGAGTCGCGCCGCTGTACTGCCGTCCACGTCCACACGCGCAAACAGCTGGTACCATGAGTTCGCCTTAGAAGTTGCATGCGTGTCCCGGCCGCGCGAGCTTCCGATGCGGTGACGAAACTCCTCGAGCCGTCCACCGAAGAGTTTCGAAAGTTGAAGGAGTGCTGCCACCTCGGGCAGCTCCACCTGTGCGGCCTCGAGCTCGGCGCGCATGGCTGCGGTGGAATGGGAAGCGAGGGCGGTGCCGCGCGCTTGCAGCGGCGCTTGGAAGGCGTCGAAGGCTTGCCCCCTGACGGACCCTTTGCCGCCGAATTTTGGCTTCGAATTCTGAGGCGGTGCGAAGCGCTTGAGGAGCTTGGCGAGCTCATCGACCCGGATCGCGTTCGAATTGTCCGCATCGAGAGCGCACCAAAGGGCGCGAAGCCGTGCTTCCGACATCTCGGCCGGCGCGAGATTGAGCTTCTTACGCACCACGATCTGGAATTCGTCAAAGGTGACTTCGCCACTCCCATCAACGTCAGCCTCGCGGAAGAGCGCGTACCTGATGAGGGAGACCATCCGAGGTCATCAAAGGCGATCACAACAGTCATCCGAGGCCATCAAGCAGCCTCGCGGCAGAGCGCGCACCACGACGCGATGCCATTCGCGAGCTTCGTGCCGCGATGGCGCGCCTGCTCGAGCTGCTCGTAGAAAGTGCGCGCGATCGCATCCAGCTCAGCTTCGTCCGGCAGAGGCTCGCCAGCCGCCTCGAGCTCCGCCCGCATCACCTTTGTCGGCGCCGGCGCGAGCGCTTCGGAGGTCGCGATCTCGGAGAGCGCGCCGCCTTTGACGAATCCCTTGCCGCCGAAGCGCTGCCTGCTCCGCTTGGGCGGCGTGTACCGATCACGGAAGCTTTTAAACTCTGCTGGTCGTACCGAGTTGTCGTCGTTGGCATCGAGCGAGCAGAAGAGAGCCTTGAGCCTGTGTGCGGACAGCAGCTTGGGCCCCAACTTAAGCTGGGTTCGGATGGCCCTCTCAAGCTCATCGAACGTGATCACGCCGTCGCCCGACACGTCCAGCGCGGTGAAGAGGTTGTGCCACGACATCGTCCCTTGGTTCTTCGTGCCTATGCGAATGCGCACGGCCTCGAGCCTCTGATAGAACAGCTGGGCCAGCGTGGCAAGCTCCTCGTTCGAGGGAAGCGACATGCCCGCGGCCTCGAGTTCGGCACGCATCTCGCGCGTGGGCGTGGAGGCGAGCGCCTCCGACGTCGTGAGCGATGAGAACGCGCCGCCTTTGGCGAAGCTCTTCCCGCCAAATGTGGGGCCGTGACCACCCGACAGGCCGCCTCGTATGATGAAGCGCTTGAACTCCTCTGCTGCAACTGAGTCGTCATCATTGCCGTCGAGAGCGCACCAGAGCGCCTTGAGCGATGCTCGCGAGAAGTCCTTGGATGAGAGCTTGAGCTTGCTGCGCACGGCCACCTCGAGCTCATCGAACGTGATCACGCCAGATCCGTCCTCGTCGACCTGGCTGAAGAGCTGATGCCAAGAGATGGCGCCCTGGCTCTTCTCGCCGAGCTTGCTGCGCAGCGCTCCGAGCCGATCGATGAAGAGCTTGGCGAGCTCCGCGAGGCGCTCGTCATCGGGGAGGGCCGTGCCCACTGCCTCGAGCTCGGAGCGCATCTCGCGCGTAGGCGTCGATGCCATCTCGTGAATGACAGGTTGCAAGTAACGAAAGTCCGCAAAAACTTTGACGAATGGTAACGTGTAACGTGACGGTGTTCATGATGCATGCGGTGACTGCGTTCCGCTACTTAGCCTGCTTGCTTCGTCCACCAGCGGCAGGTTGCTTGTGCTTTGCAAATGCCGCAAGCACTGAAGCGTCGTCCTCCTTATCGTCTTCGTCTTCGTCTGGGATGTTGAAAGCAGATTCCTCCTCCTTTGCCTCTTTGACCTGCTCTTTGCTCAACTCATCCTCAACCTCCATGATTATCGTCCTCTCGTCGTCGTCGTCGTCGTCGTCGTCGTCGTCGTCGTCGTCGTTGTCATCGTCCTCCTCCTCCTCCTCCTCCTCTTCCACCTCCTGGACAACCATGCCCACCTCCAATTCATCTGTGCCTTCCTCCCCGTTTGCCTCTGACTGCACCTCAGACCCAAGCTCCAACCGCCAATGGGCCGCCCGTGCATCACCATCGTCAACCTTGCCGCCTTCCGCCTCCGCCTCTTCCTCCTCCTCCTCCTCTTTCTCGTCGTTCCGTGACGAACGGTCGACATCTCCGCCGCCCTGCTCCCCGCCGCCCTGCTCCCCCCCGCCGCCTCGCTCGTCCCCACTCCCTCGCGCACTCTTGCGACCCCAGCTCTGGACTTCTGCTGCGTCGACCTCCTCCGCGTCGATGACCACCACCCGCCGCGGCTTGACATTGGCCAGCGACCCATATTTTGAAAGCGCGCTGTAGTGGGCGTGACGCGGCCGGCCGAGCGCCCCCTTGACACGCGCACCCACAAACAGCACCATAGACAGCAGCAGGACGCATCCCCCCAGCAGCACAGTGAGTGCCTGCGCATGGTTCCAGAGCAGCACCGTCTGCGTGAACGCGAGGTAGGGCGCCGTGTCGCCGCTCAACACGACCGTTTGCAGCGCGGCGAGGAGCCCGACGGAGGTGCTCGGTACGGCGCTCGAGGAAGTACCCGGAAAGGCGCCGATCGACGCGCTCGAGAGCATACCAAGGATGGGCGGCAAGGGTGGCGGATGAGGGTCAGAGAAGCTCAGTGACGCTGCGGTCCCTAGCAAGAAGCGCGGAGGGCCAGGCGGCGGCGGCGGCGGCGGCGTTGTGGGCGGCGGCGGCGGCGGGCGCGGCTGCGGCGGCACTGCGGGTGGTGGGCGGCGTGGCGGCGGACGCGGCGGCGGCGGGCCTGGGCTCGGTGGCTGGCGAGGTGGCGGTCGCGAGGGTGGCGGTGGTGGTGGTGGCGGAGCGTAGTGGCCGCACGCACGGATCTGTGGCGGCGAGCGCGGAAGCGCCGTTCGACACTCAAACATGAAATGGATTGTCAAGCCACGATCAGTCTTCTCGTTGCCCGCGCCGAGGGCGAGAGATAAACCGCCGTCCAAGCCCGAAGCGAGCGTGATCGTGCCCAGGGTCGCTGGGCTTAGTGCGTTGCACCCGCTCGGGCAGTTGCCGATGCCAATCTTCTCGCCGCGGACGAGCGGTGTCCGCAGCGCCACCAAGTTGACAGGACGCGACGCTGCGTCGCCGTAGTTGATCGCGTGCACGATCGGCGCCTTCGCCAGGAAGGGCATTGAGTCAGGCAGCTCCACCTCGATGATTGAATCACCCACCCAATTTCGAATCGTGAGCGCCATGTCGAAGCCGACGCTCCCGGTCGGCCCGTCCGCACCTCGATTGTCCCATGCAGCCTGAGTGCCGAAGCTCGCGGAGAGGTAGTTGCACGTGGATGGTGGCGACTTGGGCTGCCCGAGGAGCGGTTGCCAGCCGGTCATGATGAAAAGAGAAATAGGAATCCGAAAAACCTCTCTCCCACCTTGGAAATTCCAGAGTATGCATGTGCATGTAAATCATGCTGCAGTAGTGCAGTTACACAACGCGCGCTTCAACCTCCGGACCCCCAAGCGAGGGCCTCTATCGCTATGGACGGAGGTGTGATCAATCATAGCAACAAAGCGGCATATCACACAGAAAAGCTTTCCATATTCCGTGTAGTAAAATGGCAGTAATGCTAATGGAGAGAGACGAAGATTTGCAATCAAAAATGGATTGTCAATCAAAAAAATTCATGCGGGGGCAAATTGCCTCACAAGCAAGCAAGCTAGGAACACAGTCAGTAGTCAGTCAGTTTCGTCGGATCGCCGCACGTCAAGGAGCCCGGCGCCCTGCATGCTGACGTCAATCGTCATCTACACACTGGCGCCTTGGGCTGTACAGGTAGCCGCGCTGCCGCCGCAGCCTCGATCGCGGCCTCGACATCACACCCAGAGCCACAGCCTCCTGGCTCCGGATGGACGTGAGAATGAGCTGTTCGAGCTCCGCCCGGGAGCACTTTGCAACGAGAACGTCAGCTGCCGCCAAGACGTGGCGAAGCAGGCGCACTCCCGACGAGCCTCCGGCAATGGCGTTGGCCGTTGGCCGTAGTACGGCGCTTCGCAGGCGGCCATTTTCTAAGACAGTAAGCGATGCGCGTGAGCGCGACTGTGGGCGTGGTTCTAGCCGCTCGCGCGGGTCGGGGCGAAGCGCTGGGCTTGCTTGAGCTGACGCTGAGCGTCCTGCTGCCGGATGTCGAAGGTACCCGGAGGGAAGACCCGTGGCACCTCCTTAGGGCGCGTGGCTTTCACGATGGGCACGCTCCCACCCTTGACCCATGAAAGTTCGTTCAGGGGGCCGCTCACCGGCGGCGGTTTCTCGGCCGCCGGTGCGGATTCGGACGGTTGGACTCCGCGGGCGGTTGCGCGCGCGACCGCTTCGCGCGCCGCGACCGTTACGGCGGCGGTTACGGCGGCGGCTAACGCCGGCGCCTGACGATCCTGCTCGTCGCGGTTGGCGGCCGTCTGCGAGCGCGTGACCGGGCGGAGCTTTCCCTTGTCGCCCGGCTGGCTGTAGGCTTCCGTACCGGAGAGCACGCCACGGATACCCATCGAATAGAGTTCGAGCAGCTCGTTGGCCTCGGACGCCTCGACGGCTTTCTTCTCCGCCTGCTGCCGCTTGAGCACTTCGCGCATCTTCGCAGCCTGCTGGTCCTTGACGAGCGCGCTACGGAGCTCCTCCGCAGAACAGCCGTCCGCTGTCTGCCGGCGCGTCACGCGCACGACCGTCTGTATCTGCGGCTGCGCCGGATCGAAGAGCACGCTGTGCTTGTAAACATCGCTCAGGTGGTCGCGCGCCGAGTGGCGCGGCAGCATCGGCGGAGCATCCTTCCGCTGCACCAGCGGATTGGCATCCGCGCGCGACAGCCACTCGACCGCCGGCATGACTTCGGTCGAGCGATCGCCGTCCACGCGCCGTTCGTAGCTTACCGAAAGATTTCGCATCTCCTCCTCGGCCGTCGGAACATTTGAGTACTCCCGCCGCGGATACTGCGTCGGCCCAGGCTTTAGGTCGCCGGTCGGCGACTCGCCGTCACGCATGCCGAGCCGCCGCTCGAGCGGCGAGCGCAGCGACGCCGAGTCGCGTTTCTGTGGGTCATTGAAAGAGACGGTGTTGGTCGACTTGAAGCGCGTCTTCCTTTCTGGCGCCCACACGTCTTTTTCGGCACCGGAGTGGAGGCCAGTGGTCGTGTACTCAGGCGGGTCAGGCTTCTGCGCAAACCGACCGAACTGCATGAGATGGCGTGGAGACCAAGCAGGGTGAAGATTGGAGCCGGGGCTAAAAATACGACCATGTTTTTGTAACTTTTCGTGCGTAACCGATCGCGCAAACATGCGAGGATGCATGCACAGCTGCCTTGCTCTTTCGGCACCGGTTTGCGGCGGCTGACAAGACTCCACCTACGAGCGATGATTGGCGATGATGCACGGTCGGACCGGAGTCTTCGCTGCACTGAAGCGACTGACTGAAGGCGCGATTCCTCTATCGCATCGGCTCCCAGTCGTCCGGCTCTGAGTCACTCATCTCGAAAACGCGCGTGAGCTGCGCTGTGGGCGCTGCCGGCGCCGGCGCCGCAAAATCAGCCGTGAGCAGCGCCGAGAGCGGCTTGCCCTCGACCACCATGCCAAACCAGCAGATCTGGCCCAGTAGCAGACCGTTCACAGCGAGCCCAAAAGCGAACCCGGCCAGCAGCAGCGGATCCGAGCCTGCCAGCGCGATCGTGGTGAAGAGCCGCACCGAGCAGCCGGCACATGCGAGGCCCGCGGTCAGTGGCGAGTAGCCGCCGGGGCTTCTCCTCCGGAGATTCTGATAGAGCTGCGGGAGGAGGGCGCCCGTGTTCAAGAGGGTGGCCACCGTCTGGCCGAGCGCGACCACAGAGGCGGGCGCGGCGCTCATGGCGTACACGCACGCGCCGCCGTATGATGCTGCTAGAGCGAAGAACGATCGGTCCATCCGCCTCTGGTAAAATGCGACGAGTGCAAGTACCACTGCCGCCTCCACCGTGATGATGAGCGTCTCGATGTACCTGAGTCAACGGGATTGTTCTGCACTGAGAGAGTCACGTACCTGATAGAGAGCAAGGGAAAGTGTGGAGCGCTGCAACTAAAGCCACGCACGTGGAGACGAGGTAGCCATTCGCAAAAGAATAGACGTCGGAGCAGGTATATGAGATCAATTTCAGCCACCACGTCGAGAGCGTCAGCCCAGACGCGTCGCGCTGGCGGCAGACCCTGATGGCTATTGGCGTGTACAAGAGCAGCGAACCAGCACCGACTACGTACCCAAGCCCTTGAGCAATGACGCTAGTTGCTGAAACCTCAGCGATCGTGAACTCGGGTGACGGTGGCATGGATAGGTTCCGACAGGTACAAGAAGCGCAGCACCAGGAGGAAGAGAGGGCAGGTTCCCCTCGTTCTGGGTCGCTTTCCAAAGCTGTGAACGTGATGTTTTCTGTGAACAGTTCGGGAGAAGTCCCGAGATCGTACAGGCAGAGTTTCTCTTTTTGGAAGCTGTCAGAGTTCCCCTTTTTGGAAGAGTCGCCACGCGGCATCATGGCCTCGTACGGCGGCGGCGGCTACGGTAAGGGAAAGGGCAGCGGCAAGGGCAGCAGCGGCAAGGGCGGTGGTGGCGGCGGCCGAAGCAATCCAGGCAAGGGCGAGTACTACAAGAATCTCTCGCGCGGCGCTGGCCGCGGCAAAGGTGGCGGCAAGGGTGGGGGCGATGACAGCGGCGACAACGGCGATAGCGATGCCGGCGGTAGCGCCGACGGCGGCTGCCGCGGTGGCGGAGCATACGAGGATGCAATGAACAAGCGGCGCCGGCACAGCACGGCGGACGAGCTGTGCCGCACGCTGTTGAGCATCGACGGCAAGCCATACCCAGCATACCACGACATCGAGAAGACGGACTACGACATGGGCGGCCGCTTCACTCTCTGCATCGACCACGTCCAGTCGGACCCATTTGCGCCGCCCTCGCAGTGCCACGTGCGTGTGCCGCTCGTCCTCGCCGGCTTCCCTCCGTCGACGCTCACGCCCAAGGTGCGCGAGGTGGCGCTGCGCGACTGGCTGACACGGCGTTTCGCGAGCGCCGCGCGCCGCGCCGGCGTAGACCAGCGCACGGTTGGCGAGGGCGGCTGGCACGGCCGCAAAGGCGGTGAACTCCTCGTCGATCTACCTGGCCAGCACATCCTCGAACGCTCCAGCGTCGTCATCGACCGCCTCGAGGGGTGTATCGAGGCACGGTTCACCGTCGCACTGCCCGCTCGAGGCCGAAGTATCTGCGGCGACTGGGCAGCCAATGTGCTCACGACAACGCTGACCGAGCTTGTGCACGAAGCTCTGTATTACTCGAGTTCCGACCCGGCGGCCCTCAAGGCGCATCTGGACTGCGCCGAGGACCAGCAGGCAGCTCGCGCGCAGCTCGCGCCACGCGGACTGGTCGCCTTCGTGGCGGATGGTGCCATGTTGGCACGTCGGTCAGGCGCCTCCGACCTGCCGTTGGACAGCTCATCCGCTGTTCCCTTTGCCTCGCCGCCCTCGCTGCGCGTGAGCCTCCCGGTGCCAAACGCGAAGCAACTCGTGGGCATGGGCGTGAGACGCGGCGTGACCCTCATCGTCGGCGGTGGGTTCCATGGCAAGTCGACGCTGCTTGAGGCGTTGCAGCTCGGTGTGTATGATAAGGTGCCCGGCGATGGGCGCGAGGGCGTTGTGACCGATGGCGCCGCTGTCAAGGTGCATGCTTGCATGCTTGCATGCAGAGAGGGTGGTGGGCGCGGTTCTTACCGATGCGCTCGTATAGCCACTGATGTGGCCATTGATTGCTGCCCTCATCAGGTTCGTGCCGAAGACGGGCGCGCGGTGACCGCCGTCGACATCTCTCCGTTCATTGACCATCTGCCATTCGGCAAACGCACCACGGCCTTTGCGACCGAAGATGCGTCCGGTTCGACCTCGCAGGCGGCAGCCATTATTGAGGCGCTCGAGACCGGTGCAAGCGCTTTGCTGATGGACGAAGATACGTCGGCGACCAACTTTCTGATGCGCGATGCGCGCATGCAGGCTCTCGTGGCGGCCGACAAGGAGCCCATCAAGCCCTTCATCACTCGCGTGAGTTCGGAGCACCTCGGATTGCGATGGATCGGCCGCTGATGGACCGTTGATTGCTCTCCTCATCAGGTGCGCGGGCTGTGGGGATCCCTTGGCGTGTCCACAGTGCTCGTCCTTGGGGGGAGCGGCGACTACTTCGACGTGGCAGACACCGTCCTGATGCTCGACGAGTACAGGTGCGCCGACGTCATCGAGCGCGGGCTGTGGGTTCTCCCTTTGCTGATTGGCCGTTGATTGCTCTCCTCATCAGGTGCGCCGACGTCACCGAGCGTGCAAAGGAGATTGCCGCGAGCATCGCTGGTGGCCCTCCGCCGGAGGCCCTCGGCTCAGGCGCGACATTTGCGCGCCCGCCACGGCGGTGCCTCACCGGCGCGACCGGCGTCGTATCGGGCGCCAAGCTGAGCGCGCAGCGCACGAGCCTCCGGATAGGCGACGCACCGGAGCTCGAGCTCGCCGCCCTCGAGCAGCTCGTGGAGCACTCACAGACGCGCTGTATCGGTGAGGCGCTACTGTACCTGATCAGCGGCCCAATGGACGGTGCCACGCCACTCGACGCGCTGCTTCGGACGCTTGACGAAACCCTCGACCGGGAGGGCCTCGACGTGCTGCGCCCCGGCCGGCGCCTCGGCAATCTCGCGCGCCCACGTATGCTTGAGGTCGGCGCGTCCCTCTCCCGGCTGCGCTCGCTCAGGGTTGCAATACCATCGGCGGCCCCAGCCCAGGGACCGGTGGAATGACCGGTGGATTGATGATTGGCCTACTCCACTGCTCGCGCTCCTGTCACACACGCAGTCTTGCGATGGCAAATTGAAGGTGGAGAGCTGGAGGCTGAGCGGAGCCGTGACCGTGTGCATGTTTGGCGAGACTGAGAGCGCCAGCGGCTCATGCGATGTGTGAGGTCCGTGTCCGTGCGGGTGTGATCTCTGATCTGTCTTGGCGACGGCGACAGCATGGCGAGTTGTCGTGGCCTCCGCTCACACTACTGGGCCAGCCCCGATGACGGAGAGGACGACGGAGCAGCAGGCAGAGAGATGGGAACCATCACAGAGGTGCTTGCGAGTGACGCCCGACATGACGCCCGACACGACGCGACGCATCACGGCGGTGCCCGACATGACGCGACGCATCACGGCGGCGCCCGACACGACGCGACGCATCACGGCGACGCCCGACACGACGCGACGCATCACGGCGGTGCTCGACACGACGCGACGCATCACGGTGGTGCTCGACCCGCCGCGCACTGGCCTCGCCCCGTCCGTGTGCAAGGCGCTCCGGGCAGAGAGTGCCATCGACCGGATCGTGTTCGTGAGCTGCAACCCGCATGGCCACACGCTGCGCCATGACTACGTGGTCAAGGGCGGCTCGCTCGCGGCCAACACCAAGATCCTTTGCAGGCGCGGTGGGCGCTCGGCGCCCTTTATTCTCAGCCGTGCCATCCCGGTCGATCTCTTCCCCCACACGCCGCACGTCGAGCTGTGCTTGTGCTTCGAGAGGGTTGGGGCAGGCGTTGCTCGGCAGGTCGGGAGGAGAGCTGCGAATCTCGGTGAGAATCTCGGTGCGAATCTCGGGAGGAGAGCCACGCGCACGGCCTCCGCAGCTCAGGTCGCGGGGCTCGCGGCTGGGTTGTGAGGCGTGTCCTGACAGCTGTTTCTTGGGCATTTTCGTACAGAACTTACGAACTTGATTTTTTCCTACCTTTTTTAGAAAGCCTTTTTGGTAAGTTAGGGGTCGAAGCCGCCACGCGTTCCAAAGTCTCTAGGATTCCTACAGTAAATTGAGACGCCGTTGGGCGGACGATTCGTCGCGCGCATGGATGCAAAGTGCACCCACGCCGCCACCAGCCATGCCACTCATCGCCTCGTTGTGGACGTCGAAGGTAGAGAAGGAGGCCGCGGCGGCTGCTGCGAAGAAGGCGGAGAAGGGGACCGCCCGCAAGGGAGCGTTGCGCTGGAACTCTTTGGGAACTCTCGGGCAGCCGCCAGCCGCTCAGGCGCAGCTTGACCTTCAGCTGCAACTAGCAGAGGCGATCCGCCAGAAGCAGCAGCGCGAGGGCATCGTCGTTGTCCCATGGGAAACGATCTCGTTCACCCAGACCACCTTGGCCAAGGGCGCGTTCGGCACCGTCGCGCTCGCCAAGCTGAACCAGCTCGGCGGCCTTCCGTGTGCGGTCAAGATCGCCGATGTGCACTCGGGCGATGGGCTAAAAGAGGCACTCGCGCTGCTGGACGAGGGCTCGATGAAGAACATGAGCCATCCGAACATTGTGAAGACGCTTGGGATCGCCTTCGACGCGCCCGCAAAGATCGGCTTGATTATGGAGCTCATGAGCTGCTCACTGCATGAGCTGATGCATGGGCATGCCTTCAGAGGCCTGCGCAGGCACGTGACATGGGCAGACTCGCTGCTCGCGATCGCAACGGACGTAACATCCGGCATGACCTTCCTTCACTACCACAACGTCATCCACCGCGACCTCAAGCCGCTCAACGTGCTCATGACCGACGGATGGACGGCCAAGGTGGCCGACTTTGGCGAGGTGAAACTCATCAAAGGAGAGGGCGACGCCGGCGTGCGAGCCGCTGTCAGCACCGCCAGCGGCGTCGCCGTCGAAACCCATTTCAGGTCGGATTTCGGCAGGTCGGGGGGCGTGCGCATTCATGGCACTCCGTCGTATGTGTCGCCTGAGGCGGCGAGCATCGACATACCCAGTGCGCCACGGGTGGGCAAACCGACGGACGTGTGGAGCTTTGGGTGCTTGCTGGCGCATTGCGCAGCGCGCGCACCGCCCTACACGGACATGAAACTTCTTTCAGTGCACGACGTGATTCAGCAGCTGCGGGATGGTCGTGCGAAGCCACTCTCGATGGTCGTTGAAGGTGACAACATGCCTGCGCTGCTTGTGGACATTGCACGGGAGTGTACACGCATAGTTCCCGAGCAACGGCCCACGTTTGCCCAGCTCTCACAGCGCCTGTCGGCACCGAGCTTAGTCCGTGAGATTTGCTTCAAGGATGCGGTCATCGACGAGGATGAAGAGGAAGACCTTGAGGCGCGCCGACCACTTGTGAGGCTCAGCGTACCGACGACGTTGATAAAGGAGCCCAGCGCTGTCGTGGGCAGCGCCAGTGGGGATGGCCGACTCGCCAGCGGCTCAGTTGCCAGCATCTCGAAGCCGAAGTCCATGGACCATAATGCATGCGTCATATCATAATCCACTCGCCAACAGCGAAGCCGAAGTTACGTTGCACATTGCCAATGACATGCCGTCATGTTCGATTCGCGTCGATTCTGCACGTGTCTCCGATGAGCGCCGGCCGCCGCTGTCCGACGGTCGTGTTCGCGCGCTTTCTCGTGTATACGTAGTATGACGTGAGTGTGAGAGACTCGGAAAGTGCGTGTGGCGCTGTGCGCCGGTTTCTCCATGGGTTTCCTCGCGACCAGGACCACCCGTACGACGCCTCGTATCGAACAGCCCGCATGTCTGACAGTTTTACTGTGACAGTAGTTAGTACGATAGTTTTTGGTAAGGACAATTGGTCTTCTCATTAGTTTTCGTTATTGCGTGCACGACGACCCCGTCGCGTGCTTACTGCTTTGCCGGTCGCGCGCATTTGCTGTGCGGTGATTGCTCTTGTCTTCGGTCGCCGTTGGGCGGGGAGCTCGTGCACACACGCGCGCTGCCCGGCCGCGCTCCCGCACCGCTTGGTTTTCATCTTACGAGCACTTTCACAGCAGCACTCAAGATGTGCGTGGCGGCGCGCGCGGCGCATGCAGCATTCAGCAGACGGCGGTACGCGTAGCCCAGCAGTCTCTGCCGAATGGATCGATTGTATGCAAGGGCCCTTGTGCGCGCACCATGGCGCGCACCATGGCGCCGCTACGGCGGCACTGGGCAGAAAAGCCCAGAAAGTGAGGGGTTTGGCTGGTTGGAGTTACTCCCGCGCGGCCCAGAAGACTCGCGTCGTGTTTGCGGTGCCCAGTTCAACCTCCGTGAGCACCAGGGCCGATCCTACGACGGAGTAATGCACTGTTCCCGCCTGATCATTGCCGTCGACGAATTCAGTAACGTCCTTGAGCCGGAAGCCAGCGGGCAGGGAGATCGTGATCCTCTGTACAGTGTGCGGGTGGAAGATCCAGTGTGCGCCCACGTGAGCTGCGCACGTGATATCAGAGTAGGTGTCTGCATTCATGTTGATCACGATGATCACGATGCCTGTCGGCGATTGAATGGCGACCGCCACTGACTGCTCCACGCCGTCTGAGGAGGTCAAGGCAGAGTCCATGACGTCGCCAACACGGAGCGCCTCTCGCACCGCGCGGAAGCTGCGGAGCAGCGCAGCGCCCGCCCGCCAGCCTGGCACGTCAGCGCGGCGCACGTCGCCCATGAAGAGCATGAGCCCCTTATTGCCCGCGGCGAAGACCGACGCAAGCGCACTGGTTTGCTCGCCCTCATTCAGCCCGTCCTTCAGAGTCCAGCAGTCCGCACACGACGACTGGCTATAACCCCACACGGGCAATGGCTTGTGGTTCTCCCGCGTCACCCGGAGGTAGTCGAACGTCCCTTGGATGCGCATGGGCGAGAGCGCGCCTGTCACGTGCGGCGCGCACTGGGCCACGTAATAGTCCATGCCCATGATGTCCGTGATGCCTGCAAATGTGCCCGTGTACTTGTTGACGTGACCACCCATGTAGGTGGCGAGCTCGGGGTAGTTGCGGCGACGGCGGAGGCTTTCGTTCAGCAGACGTGCGGTGTCGCTCCACGATTTGTCGCCCTCGTCGGAGATGAACAGCGCAGCGATGGCCGGGTAGTGCTCAGGCTTGAAGTAGTTCGGCTCTTGTAACGAGTGGGCTTCGTCCGGAAGCACAGTGTACCCGTTGGCAGCGGCCTGCTCCACGACTACGAGCGAGGAAACGCCGCACTCTTTCATGCGCAGGAAGCTACAATCGATTCCGAGCGCAGCCAGCGTGTCGAAGTTAGTCCGGTTGGACGCCGGAAACGGGCACTGGTCGTCCTTAGGCCAGTTCTCGAATGGAAAGAGCTCTTTGATATGCACGCCTCCCCATGCAAGGTCGGCGCCATCCACGATCGCGCGCACTGTCCACAGCTGCCCCTCTCGCTTGGGACTCGGTAGACTCACCACCAGAACCTGGTGCTCGCCCGCCGCCAGAGTCAGGGGTGCGCCCAGCGCCTCCTGGCCATCGGCATGCAGCTGCGTGACCACGTGCGGGATCGCGTCGGCGTTCTGCAGGTGCACGACCAGCTCGCGGAAGGCCTTCTGCGTCGCCACATACGTCAGCGTCACCGCGTGCGGGCTAGGTACACGCACGGCGGCGGCGGCAACCGTGGCTCCGCTCGCGTCACGCACCTCGAGCTGGCCGAGGCCGGCCATGAAGGCTTCCGCGCGTGAGTGCAGCGCGACCCACACCAGCCGTGCGCCCGCGTCCGCCTCCACGCGCGCCCAGTCCACATCCGCAGGTAGCCGGAGCGTTGGGTAGTCGAGCGTAGCAGCTTCACCATTGAGCAGGAGATTGAATGGCCACGTCGAGGATGTGGCGTTGTCCAGGAACGGAAGAAGAAAATGTACACGCCCGCCCGTCGTCGGGTTCGGAGCAAAGTCCTCGACGTACAGCTTGGGGTCCAAATACGCGTCCTTGCGGAACGACGCTGCGAACCACGCCTGCACGCTCTGGAGCGCCACGAACAGGGCGAGCATCAAGAATCCAGCACCGACTCGACAGTCACTATGCCGTCGTCCGCGGTCTTGACGCGGCACACCGCCGGAGACACCGAGGCTCGTCAACATTCAAATCCAAATTTAGGTCATTTCCATGTCGTTGTTGTCGGGTTCCAACCTGTTACAATTGTACAAGTCGTGTAGTTTCGGGTACATTGTAATGTCTAGTTGCGAAATACAGATCTGTTCAAAGACACCGGGGGGGAGCCGTCTGTAGTACAGTGAGTTTTAGTCGCATTATCATGATTGGTTTCGAACGAAGCTCGGAACGCAAGTTGAGCCCGGTTGTGAGCAAGGTGACTTGACTTGACTTGTCTTGACTTGCTCTGTGAGCTCGGGCTCTCACCTTGCGAGCGCGGCACTCTCTCTTCTGTACCGGTGCCCTCATGCAAGCGCTCGAGGAGCGGTCGGAGCGCACGATTGCGGCTGCCCCTGCGAGCAAACCCGCGCCGCTGCCGGCGGCGGCCGCGGCCGCGCTGCCGCCGCGGCGCCGTTTCGTGTTGAGCGCCCCCGCGGCGCCCGAGGTGCGCGGCGCCCCCACCTTCCCCCTCGACAGCCCCGAGCAGTGGGTGCGCGCCTTCAGCAGCGACGAAATGTTCGGCAGCGACTTCAAGCAACTGCGAGCCTCCTTTGATGCTGCGGCGGTGCCCGTGACGCACGCGGGGCTCATCCGCTACCTGCACGCGTGCTGGGCGGCGGAGCGCGGCGCCGTGCTGCGCCCCGACATGGTATGGCACACGCTCGCCAACGAGGTGGCGTCAGCCGTCCTCGCGGACCCGGCTAGGTACCGCGGCCTGTTCACAAAGGCCGCCACGGGGAAGACGGATATCGTCATCGTCACGCGCGACGACCTGGACGTGGGAGAACTCGTGGCGGCCATGCGCACCAAAATCGGCGATCCCGCCTTCGCGGCGCTCCTGTGCGACACGCGCTTCGCGTCCGAGGCGCCCGGCGCGCACACCGCGACGCTGCTCGCCTTCGCGGAGGCTGGCACGCCGTACTTCAACTACATGACGACAATGTGCGGCATCCCGTCCGTGGACGTCGTGGGGAGCCGCGACGAGTGGGTCGCGCTGCTCGCCGCGGTGCGCGGCTTGCAGAGGTACGTCCCCAGCGGCGGCAAGTGGCTCGGCGCCGCCGTGCGCGCCGTGGACGCCATCCTGCACTGGGCCTTCGCGGAGCCGGACACGGACGGCGGCGACTACGCGGACGCGGCCGCCTTCTTCGCGGACACCTTCCATTACGGGGCCAACCCCATGTGCGGGTCGGGCCATGAGCCACGCCTCGTGTGCGGGTGGGCGCGCGGGCTGTACGCTTGCTGGGAGGAGGACCTGGACCGCTTCCCGTCGCACGTGCGTCAGATGCCGTACAAAGACCGCGACACCGGGCGCATGTACGTGCAGGCCGGCGGCCTTGCATACAGCGAAGCGACGGCCGATGGGGCTTTTGAGCCCGGCTACGGCTTCGTTACGTACGAGGTGATGGACAAGGACACGTTCAAGCGACTAGCGAAGGAGTAAGCGCGCCTCACGCGCGCCTCCCCCCCCGCGCGCTCATGCATGCAAGATTCATGATGGGGGAATGCGCGCGCTCGCTGTGGATCGCAGACCCAGTGACGATCTTCGAAAAGATCTTCTCGATCTGGCTCTTCGGTAGGTAGCCAAGCAAACAACGCGTCGGTGATGACGAGATTCGGCGGAGATCGATGCGCAGATTGGGCAGGCAATCTGATGAGCACCGAATCCATGTGAGTGCGCGCACGCTCCGTACGAGTACGCGCTCGAGCCTCATGGCCGTTATTCGTGCCGGGGTGGTTGAAGACGTGCACGAGCGCTACACGAGCGCCCCGATGAGGGCGGCGAGAAGTTGCAGCTTTGTGAGGCGACCAGAGCTCACAGCGCGGCACAAGCTATTCGGTGGCGTTTTCCCCGGACGGGACCAAGCTTGTCTCGGGATCGGACGACGATCAAAGACTGGGGTCGCGTGCCCTCAAATCGCACCTCCTTGGCCAAACCTGACGGGATCCTGAATCGTTCATTTGGGTTTGGGGCGATCGAGTATGTGTGATGAGGTCTGTTATCGAATCGGCGCCACGACCCCCGGCGGCCGATCTCTCTCTGTGATTAACTTGGCGGGCGCGTAGCATCGCATGGCATTGCGCATATGCATGCGCATATGTGAGAGATCAAACGCGAAGATGTGTGCAGCTTCATCGAGTGTGGGCCGGGCGTTGCGGGATGTTTTTAGACGGCTGTAAAAGGTGCTACGGTAATGCGTACTTCACGTGTACGCCTACGAGTACTCGATCGGCCGTCAACAACTGAAAACCGTGACGTATCGCGCCGCCGTGTACCTAAATCTATGAAGGCCGACCGGACGCGCGTCTTCCGCTCGTCTCGAGACGAGTTCAAACTCCGCCCATACTCGACTTACCACGGTGGGGTCTTCGACACCTGACGACAACATGGACGACACGTTCACACCGCACAAAGAGGGAACGACAGAGCACACAGCACACGCCACACCAACGACGTGACGATAACAGCACTACTCATTTCGGAAAGATCACTTGGACTTGTTGCGTGTAGCTGTACCCTTTGACCCCGTGCAATGGATGCCGTCGCTTTGTTTCGGACTCGGCTTTCGGATCTGGCTCCTCTCCAGGCGGGTCTGGCTCATGCGCATGGCCCTTGAGTCAATTTCCTTGCCTTCGCACTGTGAGGGTCGCGGTGTGGGCTTCGGCTTGGAAGCCGAGTTGAGGCCGTGTGCCATGTCCTCCCCCGATGGGCAGGCCGTGGCGTCGAGCGCCTTGTTGACGTCATCATCGCAGTTTGGCGGCGGCTTCGCCGGGTCGAGTCCGTATTTTTGTAAGAGGCCCCACTCCTCCTCCTCCTCCTCGGCGCGAACACCCGCGATGACCGGCAGTGGGAGCTCCGAGCCAAAGGCCTCGGCCTGCTGCGACTTGGGCCGGGCTGGGCTGGGCTGGACGTCCTTCTCCGCTTTAATCTTCTCGATCTCCTTGACCGACGGCTTGCCAACCTTGGCCACTTCTGGGTTCAGAGCCTCTGAAGGTACGGTTGGTACCGCGACCATGTCGTCTTCGGACAGCAACCCGATGCCACCGATTGCGGCCCCGATAAGTGCTCCCCCTACCGCACCCACCACCATCCCCATGGGCCCCCCCATCATCCCCACCGCCTGACCCATCGTTGCGCCCGTCATCATCGCCCCTCCAATGCCGATCGCCGTGGTGGTCGCGGCGGCAGCGGCTCCTCCCACTGCCCCCTGGAATGTCTCCATCGCCGCCTCCGGGGCTGGCTGTTTCTTGAGCTCGGCTGCCTTCTTAATAAATGCCTGTCTTGTAGACTTGAGCTTCGTATCGTTAACGGGCACGTCGAACTGTCTCACGTTGGCGCACTTCGACGGCTTGGTCTTGGCGGCGGCGGGTGTGGGAGGCGGTGCGGCGCCGGCGCTCGAGGGGGCTGCGGCAGCAAGGGGGTGGATCGCCGGCGGTACGACCACCACTCCCTCGTCCCGTGGCCCCAAGATCGAATGACCCTCGCCTTTGAAAGCGGAAGCTTCCGAGCGCGCCGCCACCTGCTTATCATTTGGTGCATGTACGAGCACTTGGTCGCCGCCGTAAAACTCAGCATGGCCCCCGCGCTCACCCCCCGCGTTCGGCGGCGCGCCAGCCTTGGCGCGTGGCAGCAGATCTATCACCCACGAATTGGGAGTGGCGGCCTGCGGCTGATCGAGTGCGACAATGCGTTTGGTACGCATGTCCTCGGGGTTCTCGGGCGCCGGACGATCACTCGCTAGCTGGTGCCCCTTTTCACCACAGCCTGGTATGAGCTCCGTCTTCGCTTTCGCCGCCTCCTCCGCCGCTCGGAGCCATAACTCCGAGTCGGGCTTGACCTCGGCGCACGTGTAGCCCGCCTTGATCTCGAACCCGGCGGTCTTGGCCTCACGTGCCGTATAGCCAGCTCGCTTGACCTCCTCCAAAGTATAGCCCGCGGTCTTGGCCTCGGTACATGTCAGCCCCGCCGCCTTGATCTCGGCGCACGTGTAGCCCGCCTTGATCTCGAACCCGGCGGTCTTGGCCTCACGTGCCGTATAGCCAGCTCGCTTGACCTCCTCCAAAGTATAGCCCGCGGTCTTGGCCTCGGTACATGTCAGCCCCGCCGCCTTGATCTCGGCGCACGTGTAGCCCGCCTTGATCTCGAACCCGGCGGTCTTGGCCTCACGTGCCGTATAGCCAGCTCGCTTGACCTCCTCCAAAGTATAGCCCGCGGTCTTGGCCTCGGCGCATGTCCGCCCCGCCGCCTTGATCTCGGCGCACGAGTAGCCCGCCCTGAACCCGGCGGTCTTGGCCTCACGTGCCGTATAGCCAGCTCGCTGGACCTGTGAGACGAGCATGTCGCAGATTCCACAGCGCCCACTGAAGTGGACAGAGACTTGCCAGCGATGCCACCAGTCCACAGTGCAAGCCCCGAGAACCGTGCCGATGTCGCCTTCATAGATTGGTTCCCCCTTCCGAGAATATGTCGAGACGCGCGAGGCCACTATATCACCCTCGGCCAAGCCACCGGGAATCGAGTGTGAAGCTGCTTCTTCTTCGCGTCGTCGCTCCTCCTCGCGCTGGCGCTGACGAGTTGAATTGTGATCTTTCTCCCGTGCTGCCATCGCACGATCTGCTGCAGCCACGCGCTCGGCGGCTTCGGCGTCCTTGCGAGCCTCGAGAGCACGATCAGCCGAAACGATCCGCTTGGCAGCTTCTTGATCCTGATGGGTGCGCGATTGCTTGGTGCGTAATTGTTCCGCAATTCTTGGGTTATCGCTGTAGACACCCCAATTCTCGGCGTCGCTTTCAGCCCTCATGCGTTCGATTTCGCAACAGCCGTACCACTCTTGCCCTCCGCTACCACTCTTGGGCAAGAGTGGTACATAGGATTTGATGAGCTGGGATGCCATCCGCCTGCTCCCGTTCGTTTCTGTCCGTGGTAGGCTGCTGCTGATCGACCTCTTCTCCAGGACCTTTGCCGCTTCTTTCTCGAGGAGACCCATCACCGCCTTCAACGTTTTGATGTCATCGTCAGTCGCGGTGCCAGCCGTCAGCTTCGACACAAGCTGCGCGTTTATGGCGAGGAGCGTCTCACGATCCGCCATGCGTGCACAAAATGATGGCGAGCGCACCAACACACTGCGCTCGAGGAGACCCATCAACGCCTCCAACGTTTTCATCTCATCGTCAGTCGCGGTGCCAGCCGTCAGCTTCGACATGAGCTGCTCTTTTTGGGCGAGAAGCGTCTCCATGGCCATGGGTGCACAAATGACGAGCGCACCCTCACCTATAGCGAGCGAGCTCGCTCTCTTTCGGGGTTTGCGAGCGCGCCCCACACAAAATCTCAAACAAATTTACTGCAACAAAATATGTACCTTTTCTGCTGTGAGACACAGTCCCATAATCATGAATGTTTCTAATGAAAGCAGTCTTTCTGAAATGGCGAGCACCCTGCCACTCCAACATTGCGAGCGCGCAGTGCGCCATCGAGCTCGGAAGAACAATGGCGCTCGTGGACGAGGCACTCGCGGATCTGATCAAGCGCAACGAAGCGCTCATGAGCAAGCTCAACGACGGCACGGCCTCACGCGACGACCACCGCGCGCTCGACGCTACGATGACTGAGATCGAGAGGCGCAACACTGAAAGCTCGGCTCTTGCAACGATGACTCGCGCCGAGCTCATGCGGCGCAACGAGGCCCTCATGGCCAAGGTGAAGGCGGGCACGGCCACGCGTGCCGATACCGAACAGCTCAACAACACGATGGCCGCGATCGCTGCAGAGGATCAAGAGCGCACCGCCATCAAGCTCGAGGCGAGCACCATGGACACGAAGAGCCTCATGGAACGCAACGCCGAGCTGATGCGCAAGTTGAGCGCCGGCACCGCGACGCGCGCTGAGACGACCAAGCTCGAGGCGAACACGGCTGCCATTGAGAAGGCCAAGGCTGATGCCGACGCGATGCGCACCACCATGTCGAGGACCGAGCTCATCCGGCGCAACGAGGCCCTCATGGCCAAGGTGAAGGCGGGCACGGCCACGCGTGCCGATACCGAACAGCTCAACAACACGATGGCCGCGATCGCTGCAGAGGATCAAGAGCGCACCGCCATCAAGCTCGAGGCGAGCACCATGGACACGAAGAGCCTCATGGAACGCAACGCCGAGCTGATGCGCAAGTTGAGCGCCGGCACCGCGACGCGCGCTGAGACGACCAAGCTCGAGGCGAACACGGCTGCCATTGAGAAGGCCAAGGCTGATGCCGACGCGATGCGCACCACCATGTCGAGGACCGAGCTCATCCGGCGCAACGAGGCCCTCATGGCCAAGGTGAAGGCGGGCACGGCCACGCGTGCCG